>Ga0255100_1000044_pt1 | contig 57510 bp, 56 predicted proteins | sample Colum_Colum_RepB_2_FD_188449 | JGI IMG/M metagenome (GOLD analysis project Ga0255100, IMG submission 188449) | Freshwater microbial communities from Columbia River, Oregon, United States - Colum_Colum_RepB_8d | ecosystem: Environmental > Aquatic > Freshwater > River | place: USA: Oregon...
TCGCGACGCTGGAAGTAGCTCACCGACGAAGGCAGGGCCGCCCGAACCAGGCGATCGCTGCGTACATCGATGTGCAACATGCTCTCAAACTGCACGCGGATGCCCATCAGGTGCGTGACGACGATGCACGCTGCGGGCAGTGCCTGCATGTGACGGGATTCGAGCGGAGCGGCGAGTTCGAATCCAAGTGCGGTTCCTGTCTGCTCATCGGCGGTGTCGGGCGGCAAAAGCAGTCCCTGCAGGCAGGGCGTTCCTGGAAGTTGAAGGTTGAGATAGACCCGACTGCGTTGCGCACTGACCCGCTGAAGGAGTTCGATCCGTTCATGCAGACTCGGCACTGCGCACGCCTGCAGGGCGTGTTCGTCGGTCACCGGGGCACCCTCCGATCTCATCGATGGCTCGCCAGCATCCGGTCGAGTTGAGCGGCTTCAGGAAAGCTCAGGCGACGCAATTCGGCTTCGTTGCGAAGTACCTGGCGCAGAATGCCCAGGCGGGCCTGCTGGCGATCGGTGGGCCATTCCTGAGCGGTGTTGTACCGCCGTAGACGCTCGATCAGCAGATCACACTGCTGTTTGGTCCGGGCCACCCGGTCCCAGTCCTGATCGCGCGCTGCGGCGACCATGACGGCACTGCAGTCTTCGACCGCGCGATAGGTTTCGAGCGGATCTTCGGTGAAGTGAGGCAGGTTCATGAGGTCGGTCCGCTCAGGCTGCCACCGCCGCTTCGGTCGGGCGGGCGCCCTGTCCGATGCCACGCCAGCCATCCTGGATCTGAGCGATCAGGCGCGAAACTTCAGCGTAGGCTTCATCATCACCGCGCAGCTGCGCCTGGAGCAGGCGGCGCTGGCAATAGTCGTAGAGGTCGGCAAGCGATACCGCAATCGAGCCGCCCGCCTTGCGATCCAGTGCGCACTGCAGGCCTTCGTTGATCAGTCGGATTGCCTTGCTCGAGGCCTCGGTCTTCAGCGTGATATTGCCCAGACGAACGGCCTGGCGCGCCTGACCGATATAGGTCTGCACTCCGGCGAGGAGCATCCCGATCAATTGGTGGCGGTCCGCCCCGAGCGCAGCCGTCTCGACAGCGAGCGTTCCGTAGGCATTGGCCAGGCGAGTAGGAGATCCAAACATGTCAGTCACCGCAGGAAATGGTTCATGTTTCTATTTACGGCGCTGTGGCCCTGACCTTGAGTGGACTTCGTCCGAAAGAAGCGGCACGAATCAACCGATTCTCGGTAGACCAGCCAGGGCGCTCTGCAATTGGGCGCCCGAGGCCTGTGCCGAAACCAGCATGGCATCGAGTCGGGTGTATTGGGCCATCAGCCGCTTCTGCATTTCGTCGAGTCTGACCTGATAGGCCTCCTGACGCTTGACGAGGTTGGCCTTGCGCGCCTCCCATGTCGCAGTCGAGTTGCTGACCGTCCCGTCCGCCGAGAGCAGCCGGTCACCGAGTTCACGCAGTCGGACCATCAGGCCCTTGGTGCTCTCGTTGGTTCCGGTGGCCGAAAAAAGCGCTTGAAGATTGTCCGGGTCGGCGGCGACTTCCTTGAACCGGGATGCATTCAGGGCGATGGATCCATCTCGTTGCAGGCTGATGCCGGCGTCGGAGAGTCGGCTCAACGCCGATCCGCTCACCGATCCGGTCAGTGCGCTGCGCATCTGGTTGAGCAGCCCGACGGCGGAACTGTCTCCCTGCAGATTGCCGGCCGTCTTGGTCGCCGGGTCATATCGGGTCTGCTCAGCCATCAGACTGTTCAACTGGTTGTAGGTATCAATGAATTTCTGGACGCCGGCCTGCATGCCCTCCGGATCAATGCGGACCTCAAGCTGCACCGGACTGGGGGTGATCTGGCGCAGGGTGAGGTCAACCCCATCAATTGCGCCGATGATCCGGTTGCTGTGGGCACTCAGAGCCACTCCGTCCAGGGTGTACTGCGCGTCGGCTGCACTGCGCGCGAGGGTCAGATTGCTTCCTGCGCCCGCGGCAGCCGGTGGATTGAAGGCGAGCGCTGACAGACCGGCGGGATTGGTGTCATTGCCATCATCATCGGTCGCCGTGATGTTGAACGCCTGATTCGCGCCCTCTGACAGGCCGGTCATGAACAGGCGGACCTGATCTCCGTCCTTGACGATCGAGGCACGCACTCCCGAGTCGGACGCGTTGATGGCATCGCGAACCTGCGCCAGGGTGGCATTGGCCGGAATGCTCACCGCCGTTGCAGGCCGCGCGGCGTCGGGGGTGAAACTGGAGTCGCCCGAGGGGCGCGTGCCCAGTTGAATGTTCAGGGTTCCCCCGCCCAGAACGGCATCGGCGCTGGCAAACGCTCCACTGCTCACGGTTTGCGCTGCCGCCAGTTGCTGAACCTGAATGTTCATCTGCGTTGCAGCGGCACCGGTCCGGGCGGTCAGCTCGACCGCGGCACTGCTTGATGTCGCCTTGACGGCCTGCCAGGCACTGGTCCGCGACAGGGTCGCTGCAGCATCCCGGAAAGCGGCCAGCGCGCTCTGGATCTTGCCGTAGCTCGAGATCTTGACCTCCACCCGTTTCGCTTCGGCCTGCAGCTTGGTGAGCGGACTGGATTCGGCTTTGATCAGGGCATTGACGATGCCCTGAACATCCAGAGCGCCAGAGGAAGTGATGGGCGAAGGCATGCTCGGACTCCTTGATCAATCCTGGTTTTGGATCCCGGCTGCGCACCGGGTCGGTCGGATTCGCAATGCAAAGAGCCGCAACCGGAGCATTCCGGATGCGGCCTGTGCGGTGTCCCCAGCCAACCGACCGCGGCGCGCAGTGTGCTGCGCGTGAATCTGTTCAATCAGCGGGGCAGCAGCGACAGCACCTGTTGTGGCACCTGATTGGCCTGGGCGAGCATGGCCGTCCCGGCCTGTTGCAGGATTTGCGAGCGGGTGAGTGCTGCAGTTTCGGCCGCAAAATCGGCATCCATGATGCGGCTGCGCGCTGCGGAGGTGTTCTCGGAGGCCACCTGCAGATTCGAGATGACCGACTCGAACCGGTTCTGCACGGCACCGAAGGTCGCGCGTGCGCCATTGATTTCGGTCAGCGCGGAGTCGATGTTGGTGATGGCGGTCTGGGCGTTGGTCAGTGTTGTGATGTCGCCCGCTGCGGTGGCCACGATGCCCGCGCCCGCCGAAAGATCCGAGGTGACAATCGACAACTTGTCTTCGGCCACGTTGTTCGCGCCGATCTGAAAGTTCAGGGTGGCTGCGGTGCCCAGGATCTGGGTGCCGTTGAATTTCGTGGCGTCGAAGGTCCGGTCGATCTCGGCCTTGAGCTGGCTGAATTCCTGATCCAGGCTCGCTCGATCGGAAGAGCCATTGGTGTCGTTGGCAGCCTGAACGGCCAGCTCGCGCATGCGTTGCAGCATGTCGGTGATCTTGCCGAGCGAGCCCTCGGCGGTCTGGGCGAGCGAGATACCGTCGTTGGCATTTCGAACGGCGATGTTCATGCCCCGGGTCTGTCCGTCCATGCGGCTTGCGATGGCCAGGCCTGCGGCGTCGTCCTTGGCCGAGTTCACCCTGAGCCCGCTGGAGAGCCGCTGGATGGATGTAGCCAGCGACGATTGACTGGCATTCAGATTGCGCTGGGCGTTGAGCGAAGCAATATTCGTATTGATGACCTGTGCCATGGGATTCTCCCGGAATTTGAGGGCGTTGCTGCTGTCCCCGTCGGAGTGTGGGGATCGCATGTCCTGCAGCATGCCGGGAGTGGCTCATGTCTGATCGCGGGAAAAGCGTGCGTTTCTGTCGGCTGTTTGATTGCAAAGGACCCCTCAGCGGCACTGGGACTGACCTGTCGCTCGACAGGTCAGTCCCAGCATTCGCCAGGGGCTCGGGGCCCGCAGGCGGCCCCGTGGGGTCCCCTGTTTAGCCGCGCAGCAGGGACAACACGCTTTGCGGGGCGGCGTTGGCCTGGGCGAGCATCGCCGTGCCGGCCTGCTGCAGGATCTGAGCGCGGGTGAGTGCAGCGGTCTCTGCTGCGAAGTCTGCGTCCATGATCCGGCTGCGCGAGGCCTCGGTGTTCTCGACCGACACCTGCAGGTTGCTGATCACCGATTCGAAGCGATTCTGCATCGCGCCGAAGGTCGCACGGGAGCTGTTGATTTCGGTCAGGGCATCATCGATGTCGTCAATGGCGCTTTGTGCATTCGCCAGCGAGGTGATGTCTCCGCTTGCGACCGCGGCCATGCCCGTTCCCGCCGACAGATCGGAGGTCGTGATGGCCAGTTTGTCCGCGGCGACATTGCTCGCGCCGATCTGGAAATTCAGCGTGGCAGCGGTATTGAGGATGGAGGTGCCGTTGAATTTCGTGGCATCGAAGGTCCGGTCGATTTCGGCCTTGAGCTGCGCGAACTCCTGATTGAGGCTGGTGCGATCGGTCGAGCCATTGGTGTCGTTGGCCGACTGCACTGCCAGTTCGCGCATGCGCTGCAGCATGTCGGTCACCTTGCCCAGGGCGCCCTCTGCCGTCTGGGCAAGCGAGATGCCGTCGTTGGCGTTGCGGATCGCCACATTCATCCCGCGAGCCTGGGCGCTCATCCGGTTGGCAATCGCCAGGCCCGCCGCGTCATCCTTGGCGGAGTTGACGCGCAGGCCGCTCGAGAGGCGTTGAATGGAGGTGGCCAGGGTGCCCTGCGTTGAGGACACATTGCGCTGGGCGTTCAGGGACAGGACGTTGGTGTTGATGACTTGCATGATCAGACTCCTTGAAAAGATCCGGTGGACATGTGCCGCACCGGAGAGGTCCGGCTGGCCGCGGGATCGCTCCCGTTGAATCTGTTATCGGTTCGGTAGGCGGCGGGCTTGAGGACCGTTTTCAAAACCTGCAAGGCCGTTTGTCGGCTCAATCCCGCCGCTGGCGGCTTGGCTGTAGGAATACCCTTACCCTGTGTCCCTGAATAGCCTAGCTTCGCCTCAGAAAAGCCCCAATTAAGAGACAATTAAGACACGAATAAGATTCCTCTGACACAAACACGAAACGAATGTTTCTAATTTTTTCAGAGGCAACCATGGAAAACGATCAACAGAACCGCTGGCTGAGTGAGATCCGGGAACTCAACCTGTCCTACCTGATGCTCGCCCAGAGCATGGTTCGCTCCGATAAGCCGCAGGCGCTCTTTTCACTGGGAATCTCCGAGGCGGTTGCAGACATCCTGGCTGAGCTCTCGCCCTCACAACTGGTCCGGATCGCAACCAGTCACCAGTTGTTGTGCCGGTTCCGCTTCGATGACGAACTGGTCTGGACGCTTCTGTCGGATCACGGACGCAAGGCCACGCCGGGCATGGAAATCAATGCGTCCCGACTGCACGCCAGCATTCTGATGGCGGGCCAATTTGCCGAGGCGGTGTGACATGGCCACTCGCAGCTTGCTTGCCGAAAATCGCCAGGTCCGCCGGGCCATCGAACTGATCGAACTCGGAGCCCGCCTTCAGGTTCTGGAGTCGGAGACCAATCTGCCTTACGAGCGACTTCTTCGTCTTTACAAGGAGGTGGCCGGACGCTCGCCGTCCAAGGGGCAGTTGCCTTTTTCGACCGACTGGTTCCTGACCTGGCAGCCCAATGTTCACGCCTCGCTCTTTCTGAACATGTATGAGTACCTTCAGAAGACGAGTGATATCGAATCCATCGATGCGATCGCCAAAGCCTGGCGTCTGTATCGTGATGAGGTCCAGGCCCACGGGGTCGAGCCCATCCTCTCGATCACCCGCGCCTGGCGTCTGGTGCGTTTCGTCGATTCAGGCATGTTGTGCCTGACGGCCTGCAGCCGGTGTTCGGGCCGATTCGTGACCCATACCTTTGAAATCGGCAAGGGGTTCCACTGCGGTCTGTGTGCGCCGCCCGCGCGTGCCGGCAAGGCGCAGCGCTCGGGAGCCATTCACTGATCAGATCGGACCGGCAACGCGGCCTTGCACGGCGGCCTTGCCCGGGCTGCAGTCTCATTGCAGGCACCGCTCCACCGGTCAGGAGGTCTGAATGACCCTTCAGCGGAAATTCAACAAAAAGACACAGAAAGTTCTCAATCTTGCCGGGTGCGGACACGAAGTAGATGCATCGCCACCGGTTTTGAGACCTGCCTCTTGCTGACCCGCCTGTCACCGGATTTCGACTGAACCATGTTTGTCATCGTTGGATACCTCGTCGTTCTGGCTGCCGTGTTTGGCGGTTATGCCCTGGCCGGAGGCAAATTTGCGGTGATCGCCAAGGCAGCCCCGGTCGAGATGTTCATCATTGGCGGCGCCGCGCTTGGCGCGTTTCTGGTGGGCAACAGCGCCAAAGTGATCAAGGCCACCTTTGCGGCGATCCCGACTCTCTTCAAGGGTTCGAAGTACACCAAGGCGCGCTACATGGAACTCATGGCGCTGCTGTACGAAATTCTCGCCAAGGCCCGCAAGGAGGGCTTGATGGCCATTGAAGGCGATGTGGAGGATCCCGCCAACTCCGCGCTCTTCAAGAAGTTTCCCAACGTCGCTGCCGACCATCACCTGGTCGAGTTCATTACCGACTATCTGCGCATGATGGTCTCGGGAAACATGAACGCCCATGAGATCGAGACCCTCATGGACAACGAAATCGACACCCATCATGCCGAGGCGCACGCGCCAATGGCCGCGATTCAGGCCGTGGGCGATGGGCTCCCTGCCTTCGGCATTGTTGCGGCGGTGCTTGGGGTGGTCAAGACCATGGCCTCGGTCGGCCAGCCCCCCGCAGTCCTGGGTCAGATGATCGCGGGCGCACTGGTCGGAACGTTCCTGGGCATTTTGCTGGCCTACGGTTTTGTGAGCCCTTTGGCGAAGCTGCTTGAACAGAAGGCGGACGAGTCGAGCAAGGAACTGCAGTGTGTCAAGACCACCTTGCTGGCGAGTCTGCAGGGGTATGCGCCCTCGATCGCGGTGGAGTTTGGCCGCAAGGTGCTGTTCTCAACCGAGCGGCCGTCCTTCCAGGAACTCGAATCCCACGTCAAGCAGAAGAAGGCCTGATGAGCCATGGCGGCCAACGACAAGAAACTCCAGCCCATCATCATCAAGCGCATCAAGAAAGGCGGCGGCCATGGCCATCACGGCGGTGCCTGGAAAATCGCCTACGCCGACTTCGTGACGGCCATGATGGCCTTTTTTCTGCTGATGTGGCTGCTGGGATCAACGACCAAGGGCGATCTCAAGGGAATTGCCGATTACTTCAACAGTCCCTTGCAGGTTGCGCTGACCGGGGGCTCGGGTTCGGGCGACAGTTCAAGCATTCTGAGAGGGGGTGGCGAGGATCTTTCGCGCACCACCGGCCAGGTCAAGCGCGGGGAGATCGAAGAGGTTCGACGGTCAGTCAACCTTCAGGCGCTTCCGGAAGACACTCACAAGGCGACCGAACAGCAGGTCAAACGCGTGCGTGCTCGAGTCGAGGATGCCATCGAGCGTCATCCCCGGCTTTCCGAACTCAAGGGCCAGGTGCGAATGGATCTTGCACCGGAAGGCTTGCGCATTCAGATTGTTGATGACCAGAACCGCGCCATGTTCGAGCGCGGGGGGTCGCAGGTGCAGCCCTACATGCGCGATCTGTTGCGCGAAATCGGCCGCGTGCTCAACGAACTCGATACCCGCATTGCCCTGACCGGCCACACGGATGCAACCGCGTATTCCGGGGGTGAGCGGGGCTATTCCAACTGGGAGCTTTCGGCCGAGCGGGCCAATGCATCCCGTCGCGAACTGGTGGCCGGGGGCATGAACGAGAACCGGGTCGTCCGGGTGGTCGGCTTGGGCTCGACCCTGCCGCTGCTCCCGGAAGATCCTGCGGCGGCTGTGAATCGCCGGATCTCGATTGTGGTCATGAACCGCGCATCGGGCGCCTCACGCGATCTGCAAGCCGACAGCGTGGGGGCATTCGAGCAGGCCGTCTCGAGCCCGGCTCCCGGTGCGAACCCGGGTTCGCAACGCAGTCGCTGAGCGTCCAGCTCCTGTCATTTCATCTTCCTAGCGAGAGGTCACCATGACCAACGAAAATCTCAAATTCCTGATCGTCGATGACTTCTCGACGATGCGACGAATCGTGCGCAACATTCTCAAGGAGATCGGCTACGGCAACGCCGATGAGGCTGAAGACGGCCAGACCGCGTTGTCCAAGCTCAAGGGAGGCAATTTTCAGTTTGTTGTCTCGGATATCAACATGCCCAATATGAACGGCTTCGAGTTGCTCAAGTCGATCCGTGCCGACGAGGAGCTGAAATCGTTGCCGGTGCTGATGGTTACGGCCGAGGCGCGCAAGGAGGACATCGTCTCGGCAGCGCAGTGGGGCGCTTCGGGCTATATCGTCAAACCTTTCACCAAGGCCACACTCGAGGAAAAGGTTCAGAAGATCCTCCAGAAAGCCGGCATCTGAGGAGCCTGCCATGAGCGACTCCGAAGACCTCTATCACCATGTCGGTCGTCTGACCCGTCAACTGCACGATGCCTTGCGCGAACTGGGATACGACCGTGAGCTTGAAAGTGCAGTCGGTTCGCTGCCTGATGCCCGTAATCGTCTGTCCTACATTTCCCGTCTGACCGGCGAGGCGGCCGAAAAAGTCCTCAACAGCGTTGATGAGACGAAAGCGGAGCTGTCCCGGCTGTCCAGTGAAGCACGGGAAATGACTGCATCACTCGCCCAGGATCCCGTGTCCGCGGTCGCCTCGGGTCGTCTGATGTGTTTTCTCGACGAAGTCGGCCGCAGCTCGAACCGGGCCGATGCTCATCTGACCGAGATCATGCTGGCGCAGGATTTTCATGATCTGACCGGACAGGTCATTCGCAAGGTGGTGACTCTGGCCCAGTCTCTCGAGACTCAGCTCGTGCAGTTACTGATTGCGAGCAGTCCTCAGGAGACCCTTGAAACGGCGTCTGTTGCCCCGACACCTGCCGCAGCCCAGGCTGTTGAGGCGGCGCCGCAGTGGCCTGCCGAGCTGGACGGGCCAGTGGTCGTGAGCGCAGGTCGCAACGATATCGTGACGGATCAGTCCGAGGTCGATGACTTGCTGGAGTCGCTGGGGTTCTAGCAGCTCCACCCCCCTGTTCAAGCCCGCATCCTGCGGGCTTTTTCTTTGGCGACACCCTTGGCGGGCCGGTGCGAGGAAATGGCCGGTTTTGCCCGTCTTTATGAAGACCTGGCTGGCGAGCGTAGTGCGCACAATGTCGACACAGATTTCCATCGGCCGCCATGTCTGAAGCTTCAGAAAATCGCGATGAACGGCAGTTACCCGCCTCCGAGCGCAAACTGCAGAAAGCCCGTGAAGACGGGCAGGTTCCCCGTTCGCGCGAAGCGGCTCATGCTGCGTCTCTGGTTGCCGCGCTGCTCACGCTGGCACTTTACGGACCGAGCTTCGCGCAGCACTGTCTGGCACTGATTCGCAACGGTCTGCGCATCGAGCCCGCCCTGGCCCGTGATCCACAGCTTGCATTGCAAGCGGCGGCGAATGAGGCGGGGCAAGCCCTCATGGCGGTGTTGCCCATCCTGCTTGCACCGGTTGCAGCTGCCTGTCTGGCCACGATCGGTATTGGCGGTCTGGTGCTCACCCTCAAGCCGGTCACCCCCGATCTGGGCAAGCTCGATCCGATGAAGGGACTGGGCCGGATTTTCTCGGTCAAGTCGCTCATCGAGTTGGGCAAACTTGCCGGTATCGCACTGTCGGTCGGCGCGGTGGGCTTCTGGATTGTGGCCGATAGCCTGCCGCGCTTTGCTGCCTATGCCGGCATGCCGCTGCCGCTGGCACTGGCTCGCGCGGGCGAAGACTTGCGTCTCGGATTGCTGTGGGCCTGCGCGGTTGTGATTGTGGCCGCGGTCGTGGATGGCCCATTGCAGATCTGGCGACATCGCAAGGACCTGATGATGACTCCGGCGGAGGCCAAGCAGGAGTACAAGGAGACTGAGGGCGATCCGCACGTCAAGGGCAAGATCAAGGAGCGCCAGCGGGCAATGGCACGCAACCGCATGCTGGCGGCCATTCCCAAGGCCAATGTGGTGGTGACCAATCCCACGCACTACGCCGTGGCCCTTCAATATGACGAGGGCGGCCAGGGTGCGCCGCGTGTCGTGGCCAAGGGGGCCGACCTGATGGCCGCCCGCATTCGCGAGATTGCCGCTGAAGCGGGGGTGCCCTTGCTCGAAGCCCCGCCGCTGGCCCGCGCCTTGTACCGACACGTCGAGTTGGAGCAGGAAATTCCCGCGGCTCTCTACAGCGCGGTCGCCCAGGTGCTTGCCTGGGTCTGGCAACTCGAACAATTCACGCGGGGGCGCGGTGTGCGGCCACGCGAGCCGGGCATTGTCGTGCCCGCTGGCATGGATCCCCTGGAGGCTGATCGATGAATCCCCGTCTGGTGCTGAGCTGGCTGCCCTTCCCCATGCCCTCGGCCCGGGTGCTGGGCGTACCCGTGCTGATCATGATCCTGCTCTCGATGCTGGTCTTGCCCTTGCCGGCATTCCTGCTCGATGTGCTCTTCACCTTCAACATCGCCATTTCGCTGGTGGTGCTGATGGTGGCCTCGTACAACGTCAAGCCGCTGCAGTTTTCGTCATTTCCGACGGTCCTGCTGCTGACCACCATGCTGCGTCTGGGCCTGAGCGTGGCCTCCACCCGGGCCATCCTTCTGCACGGTCACACGGGGACTGAAGCTGCGGGCAAGGTGATCGAGTCGTTTGCGCATTTTCTGATCGGCGGAAACTTTGCAGTCGGTCTGATCGTCTTTGTCATTCTGACGGTCATCAATTTCATGGTGGTGACGAAAGGTGCAGGCCGGATCGCCGAGGTATCGGCCCGATTCGCACTCGATGCAATGCCCGGCAAGCAGATGGCCATCGATGCCGATCTGAACGCTGGCCTGATCGACGAAAAGGAAGCGCGTCGCCGCCGTCTTGAGGTTGGGCAGGAGGCCGATTTCTTCGGCTCCATGGATGGCGCGTCCAAGTTTGTTCGAGGTGACGCGATCGCCGCCATGATCATTCTGGCGGTCAATATCGTGGGTGGACTGGCAATTGGTCTGATGCAGCACAACATGCCGCTCGATCGCGCGCTGTCGAACTACACCCTCCTGGCCGTCGGCGACGCGCTGGTTGCACAGATCCCGTCGCTCATCATCTCACTGGCGGCCGGCCTGATTGTCTCGCGAGTGGGAGAGGATGAGGATATCGGCGGGCAGGTCACGCGTCAGCTCTTCACCATGCCTCGGGCTCTCGGTCTGACCGCAGCGGTGCTGGCTTTGCTGGGCATCATCCCCGGCATGCCGCATGTGGCTTTTCTTGGGCTGGCGGGCGGATGCGCCTGGGCGGCCCATTGGTTGACCCGCAAGCAGGCCGAACAGGCTGCACAACCTGCTGTCGAGCCCACGCCGGTGGCCGCACCCTCCAATGAGGCGAGTTGGGATGATGTGGCTCCGGTGGATGCCTTGGGCCTGGAGGTGGGTTACCGACTGATTCCCCTGCTCGAGGGGCAGGAGGCCAGCGATCTGCTCACGCGGATCAAGGGCGTGCGCAAGAAGTTCGCCGCGGAGGTGGGTTTCCTGCCGCCGGCAGTCCACATCAAGGACAACCTGGAATTGCGCCCGCAGGGCTATCGAATTCTCCTGAAGGGTGCGGTGATCGGCGAAGGCGAGGTATTTGCCGATCGCCTGATGGCAATCAATCCGGGCCATGCCTTGCTGCCCGTGCCAGGCACGCCGGCTCAGGATCCGGCCTATGGATTACCCGCCCTGTGGATTGATCTTCCGGTTCGCGAGGAAGCGCAAAGCAACGGCTACACCGTGGTTGATGCGGCCACGGTGATCGCAACCCACCTCAATCATCTGATGGGGGTTCATGCCGCAAGGCTTCTGGGACGGACTGAGGCGCAGCAGTTGCTTGACCATGTGGCCCGCTTTGCAGGCAAGCTGGCAGAAGACGTTGTACCCAAGCAGATGTCGTTACCGATTTTCCAGAAGGTCCTTCAGAACCTTCTGGATGAGGCGGTTCATGTTCGCGATCTGCGAACCATTCTCGAGGCACTCGCCGAGCAGTCCCTGCGGACTCAGGATCCTGCAGAGCTCACCCGTGAGGTGAGGATTGCGCTGGCCCCGGCCATCGTGGATGGCATCTACGGTGCGGTTCGGGAGCTCGAGGTGATTGCTTTCGACCCGAACCTTGAGAACCTGCTCCTGCAAGCGCTCGCGCCTGGATCGGCGGGGGCGCTTGAGCCCGGCGTGGCTGATCTGGTGATCAAGGCTGCTGCCGAGGCGGCAGGGCGTCAGGAGTCGGCGGGCCTGCCCTCGTGCCTGCTGGTTCCGGATCGAATTCGCGTCCCGGTTGCACGCCTGCTTCGCAAGTCTTTGCCTCGTCTTCGGGTTCTTGCGCACGCCGAGATCCCTGACACCCACGCCATCCGCATTGGCCGAATCATCGGAGAGTCTTCATGAATGTGAAACGTTATGTTGGCAAGTCGACCCGGGATGCCCTGCGGCTGTTGCGCGAGGAACTGGGCCCAGACGCCCTGATCCTGGCAAATCGTCCGTGCGAGCAAGGGGTCGAGATTCTCGCGGCTGCAGCGACTGATGCACATTCATTGACGCTTGGGGCGGCGCTGGAGCAGACGATCGAGCCGACCCAGGCCGCCGGGCTGTCGGGTTCGGTCGCCTCACCAACGCAGGTGCGTGCGCAGGAAGTTGCCCACCGTCGCGCGGCTCGTGATGCCCTGGGCGGGGCCGACCTCGCACCGATGAGCACGGTGTCCTTTCAGGACTATGTTCGACAGCGACTGCGGGAGCGCCCCACAGCGAGCCCCACAGCGAGCCCCAACCCAGTCTCCGGTGCGACTGACTCCTCTCCCGCGTCGAGCCGCGGGCTGTTCAGTCAACCCGTTCAACCTGTGCCCACCCTGACCCAGATCGCGCAGTCCGCACCTGCAGCCGATCTGCCCCCCAGGACAAGCGCACTCAAGCCTCCGGCCGAGCGCACCGAACAGCACATGGTTCAGGAGCTGCAGTCGCTCAAGGGATTGATCTCCCGGCAGTTCGACACCCTGCGCTGGTTTGACGACATTGCGCGGGATCCGGTTCAGGCTGCGCTGGCCCGGCGGATGATGGCCGCGGGATTCTCATTGCGTCTGGCCCGAACCCTCATTGGACGCTTGCCAGCCGGATACTCCGATGCCCAGGCCCAGGCCTGGCTCAGCATGGTGCTTCAGCGCAATCTGCGTTGCGTGCCCCGTGAGGAGGGTCTGGATTCCGGGGGGGTCTATGCGCTGCTTGGACCCACGGGTGTGGGCAAGACAACGACAACCGCGAAGATCGCAGCCCATCACGTGTTGCGTCACGGTGCTCAGTCGGTCTCCCTGATCACCGTCGACACCTATCGTATGGGGGCTCACGAGCAACTGAGAGCCTACGGTCGGATCCTGAACGTTCCTGTGCATGTGGCACATGATGCTGCCGCGCTGCATGATCTCCTGCGTCTGAGGCAGGAGCGCCAGTTGGTCTTGATCGACACGGTGGGATTGGGCCAGCGTGACCAGCGCATTGCCGATCTGCTCGGGATGTTGCCCAAGGATGAGGTTCATCGGGTTCTGGTCGCCAGTGCAGCCGCCCAGCCTGAGGCACTTGAAGAGTCGCTCGCCGCATTCGATGCACCTGCCGCCCGAGGCCTCATTCTCACCAAACTGGATGAGAGCGCCCGCCTGGGCGGTGTGGTGGATTGCGCGATCCGCACCCGTCTTCCGCTGCTCGGTTTCTGTGATGGACAGCGCGTTCCTGAGGACTGGCGCAGTGCCGACGCCTCGTGGCTGATCCAGCAGGCGATTGAGCGTCGCATCCCGGAGGCTTACCGGTTGGATTCGCAATCGCTGTCGACCCTGGTGGGGGTTGCCGCAGCGCAGGCCAAGGATGATCTCCATGCCTGAAGCAACCCTGGATCAGGCCAGCGGGCTGCGGCGGGTCATGGCCCAATCGCTCCAGGCTCAGGCCGCGATCGTCAATCTCCTGGGCGCCGGTGATCATCCGGCAATTCTGGCTCGACTGGTTCAGATCTGGGCCGACGAGGGGTTGAAGGTCACCGTCATCACCGATTTTGATCGTGTCTTTCAGGTCCTTCATGCCAATCGGCGCCGATTTGGTCTGACCGTCCTGCACGCGCTGGAATCCGGCCTGGCTCGCCATGGCATTGAGCGCCTGGCCGCCGAGAGCGATCTCACGGTTCTGGCCCTCGATGACAACCGACTCGCGCGCGGGGTCGACGGCCCCGACGCAATCCGGCTGGTCTTGTCAGGCACGTCCACGGAGTCTGTGGCCACCGCGTATGCGAGATTGAAAGCGACTGCAGGTTTGGGGAGTTCGCCCGAGGTGTGTACCCTGTTCGACCGAAGCAGTGTGCCGGATGCCGCGATGATCGCTCATCGGCGTTTTGCGCTGGCCGCCAACCGCTTTCTGGGCATCTGTCCGGCATGCGCGGGCATGGCGCCCGAGGCGACCGACCGCGACGCCTGGAAGCAGTTGGCTGGCGAGATCGGACGTTGGGCGACCGGACAGACAACCCGGCTCAGGGCATCGGCGGCGCTGCACTGAAACACGGAGGATGAATGTATACCGCTCGGGGCACCCTCGATCGCTCGGCTGCAGTCAACCAGTACGCACCGCTGGTGCGTCGGCTGGCCTCGCAGATGATGTCCAGGCTGCCATCGAATGTCGATATCGATGACCTCATCCAGGCCGGCATGATTGGCCTGATGGATGCGCTTTCTCGTTTCGAGTCGGGTCACGGTGCCCAGTTCGAGACCTTTGCCACCCAGCGCATCCGGGGAGCGATGATCGATGAACTGCGCGGTGGCGACTGGTTGCCCCGATCGGTGCGCCGCAACCAGCGCACCATCGACGCGGCGATTCGTTCCGTCGAGCAAAAGGTCAAGCGCTCGGCCACGGAATCCGAAGTCGCTGCCGAGATGGGCCTGACCCTGGCGCAATATCAGGAGCGGTTGGGCGACGCGCATGGCGCCCAGCTGGTTTATCTCGACGAGCTGAGCGGACCGGAGTCCGATGACAGTTTTCTTGATCGCCACCTGGGCGATGAAACGGCCGACCCGCAGGAGGTTCTAGGCAGCGAGCGCTTTCGCGGTGCGCTCATCGCAGCCATTGACGGTTTGCCGGAACGCGAAAAACAGGTGATGGGCATGTACTACGAGCACGACATGAACCTCAAGGAAATCGGTGCTGTACTCGGTGTGACCGAATCGAGGGTCTGTCAATTGCATGCTCAGGCGGTGTCACGTCTGAGATCCAAGCTCAAGGCCTGGTAGGCGGGCCACAGTCTGACCTTTCCGCCCCGGGCCTCGCACAGGCTGAAGGCCCCGAGCGCACCGGCTGCAGGGTTCCGAACTCAGAGGCGCGAGGCTCCTCAGCGCACCGGCTCGAAGCGCCCCAGCTCAGTTGGCCGGGCGCGGTTTTCGGGGCCAGACGCCTGCCAGCAGCACCAGCACGGCTACGATCGCAAAGCCGCTCGAAAGAGGGCTGTGCAGGAAGATTGCCGGATCGCCATCGGAGATGGCCAGGGCCTGCCGCACCGACCGCTCAAAGATCGGGCCCAGTACATAGGCCAGGATCACGATGCCCAGATCGAATCCGTGCTTGCGCAAGAACCATCCCACGAAGCCAAAGATCACCGCCACCGCAACGTCATCGGGATTGCCGCTGTTGGAATACACCCCGATCAGACACACCACCAGAATCATGGGTGCGAGCAGGGCCCGCGGCACCAGCAGGATCTTCACGAACAGACCGATCAGCGGCAGGTTGAGTGCCAGCAGCATGAGGTTGCCCACATACATGCTCGCCACCACGCCCCAGAACACTTCCGGCTGACGCTCTAGGATTGTGGGCCCGGGCGTGACGCCATGGATCATGAAGGCCCCGATCAGCAGGGCCGTGATGGCGTTGGCCGGAATACCCATGCACAGCAGCGGTACGAAAGCGCCCGAAGTGCCCGCGTTGTTGGCCGCTTCCGGGCCAGCCAGCCCCTCAACCGCACCCTTGCCGAATTCCTCTGGATGTTTTGACAGGCGACGCTCCACCCCATAGGACAGGAACGAGGCCATCACGGCCCCGCCCCCGGGGAGCAGGCCGACCAGGAAGCCGAGCACCGTGCCGCGGCCGATCGGACCGATCGAGCGGCGTGCTTCTTCACGGGTAGGCAGAAAGCCCGACAGCCCGCGCGGTGGGCTCACGATGCGCAGGTCGCTTTCGCGTTGCTGGGCCATGAAGAGCACCTCCGAGAGCCCGAACAGACCGATGGCCAAGGGCACCAGGTTGATGCCATCACCCAGGGTCATGAGACCAAAGGTCAGGCGCGGCGTCATGGTCATGGGATCGGCGCCCACCGTGCCCAGCAGCAATCCGAAGGCCGCCATCAGGAGGGCCCGACCCAGTGAGCCGCCCGCCATCACGGTCACCATGGCCAGACCCGCGAGCATCATCATGGCGTACTCGGAGGGCCCAAAGGCGAGCACGAGCCGCGACAGGGGCGGGGAGAGAAAACTGATGGCCACCACCCCGAGCGTGCCCGCCACAAACGAACCCACGCCGGCAATGAACAGCGCCGAGCCGGCCCGACCCTTGCGGGCCATCTCGTAGCCATCGAGGCAAGTCACCACCGACGAGGCCTCTCCCGGGATGCGCATCAGCACCGAAGTGACCGTGCCGCCATAGGCCACGCCGTAATAGATGCCCGACAGCATGATGATGGCCGAGGTGACGTCCATCTTGAAGGTGATGGGCAGCAGGATGGCAATCGTGGTGAGCGGCCCGAGGCCGGGCAGGATGCCAACGATGGTGCCCAGCAGGGCGCCAATGAAGCAGTAGAGCAGGTTGGAGGGCGTCAGAACGACCGCAAAACCACCGAGCAGGGCATCCATGGCGTCAGCGCACCACGCTCACGATGGCGCGGTCCAGCGCGATGGCCGGCAGATCCACGCGCAGCAGGCCACCAAACAGCACCAGCCCGATCAGGGCCGCAGCCACACCGTATCCCAGGGCCATCGCCCAGCTGCGCCGTTCGGCGCCCCGCAGCACGATCACCGAGACGGCCAGCGTGGTGATTGCGAAGCCCGCAAACTGAGGGCCGATGGCCAGCACCACCAAGGCTGCGCAGGTCCACTTCAGGGTGTCTCGGGGATTGAGGGCCGGGCGGGACGACTGATCGCTCGCAGAGGCTTCAATCGAAGGCGTGCTCCCCGGAACCGACTCGATCCCGGGGGAGGGCTCGACCACCGCTTCCGGATCGGCCGCCTCGCGCCCTGGTCGAATGAGTACCCAGACCGCCAGCACCAGAAAGACGCTGGCCACCAGGGTCGGGAACAGACCAGGCCCAGGCCCTTCAAAGCTCCAGCGATCGAGCTCAAGCGCCTTCCACAAGCCGATCAGACCCACGACCAGCAGGCCGGCCGTGGCGATCCGAACGCCACTCATGGCCGATCAGCCGCGCTTTTTCATCATGCCGGTCTCGCCCAGAATGGGCAGCAGATCGCCCTCGATGCCTTTCAGATAGGCCTTGTAATCGGCGCCATTGCGATGGACCGGCACGATGCCGAGGTTCTTGATCTGGTTCTGCACCGCAGGATCGGCCATGACTTCGGCCAGCGCGGTTTCCATGCGCTTGTGGATCGCCGGATCGACGCCCTTGGGATAGGCGTAGCCGAACGGCCCGCGGGTGACCGCGTCATAGCCCTGCTCACGCAAGGTCTTGATGTCGGGGTAGTCGGGCCAGCGTTCGGTGCCCGCCGAGGCGAGCAGCCGCAGCTTGCCGCCCTCGATCTGCGGACGCATTTCGTTCACGGTCTGGATCACGGCGTCGACATGGCCACCCACGGCCTGCGCGACCGCCTCGACGCCCCCGCTGAAGACCACCCAGCGAAAACGCCCACCCGTGAGCTTGGCGAGCTGGTACATGGCCACCACATTGGTGACATTGTTCGAGCCATAGGTCACCTGGCGCTGCTTGCTCAGGGCCACCAGCTCCTGCAGGGTCTTGACGGGCGAGTTGGCCGCCACACCCACGCCGTAGCGAAGCTCTGCGACCTGACCCAGGACATCGAAGGCGTCCCAGGGGTTGTACTTGACGTCCATCATGGCCGGTACCGTGATGTGACTCGAAATCGCCACCAAGCCCAGGGTGTAGCCATCGGGGGCGGCTGAGGCCAGGGTTGAGGGGCCCAGGGCTCCAGCCCCACCGACCACGTTCTTGACGATGACCGGCACCTGCATTTTCTTCTCAAGCGCCTGGGCGATCAGCCGGGCCGTGAGATCTGTGGATGCGCCGGGGGCGTTCGGATTGATGAGGGTGATTTCGCGGGCGGGCCACTTGGCCTGGGCCCAAGGATGCGATGCAGCCGAAAGTGCACCCAGGCCGGCTGCGGCGCGAACGAGTGATCTGCGATCCATCGTGGTCTCCCTTGATTGTGGGGCCCCGAAACGGCGTGAACCGTGGGGCGGCGGTGGTGTCTCAGGACCACCGTCAGACCAGTGTAACCGACTCAGGCGCCGAAGCGTCTTGCCGCACGGGGTGGGCTGAGAAGTGACTCGCCACCGGATCCGTAGAGCCCGGGTTCGGCCTGACCCAGGGCGGAACGGGCGCGTCGCACCCCCGTTTCGGCGCGGGCGGTCAAGCTCGCATTGATCGCGCAAAGCGACAGGGCATCGCGCAGGCGATCACGCAGGACGCTTCGCTGCTGCGGGCTGGCCCTTGACAGGTCGGCTTGCACCTTGGCGTCCTGGAGGGCGTCCTGGAGCCGTCCCTGGACCCGACGAAGCTCGCTCAGATCTCCGCGAACCAGCGCATCACGTTGCTGCTCCAGGCAGGCAGTGAAAACCTCCAGCACGTGCTCAAGGGTGGCGCGCGGGGGCGTGCTCTCGGTCGGGGTCATGGCTGGGAGGAACGGGGGGATGACTGAATGAGATCGCGCGTGTCTGTGAGCAGGCTGTCCGCCACCTTTTTCGCATCCACAGGAAAACGACCTTCCTGAATGGCGCGACGCACTTCCTCGACCTTCTTGTCGTTGAAAGGAATGGGCAGGCCTTCGGATCCCATGCGCGGCGCGCCACCCGAGATCGATACCCGATCAACCGCCTGTGGACTCGCAACGGGTTCGGCACTGGCGCCGGGGCGCACCGTCTCGGCGCGCTCGGCGCCGACCGTTTTGGAATCTACCCTCAGGGCGTCAGGTTGGTTCGGTCCGATCTTCATGACAAATTCTCCGCAGGGCCGGTCAGGAAACGACCCTCAGATTCATTATCGTCCCGGATGCGCAGGACTTTAGGGCGCGAATCCGGAAAAATGGCCGATGCATCATGGGAAGCCTGCCGGTCAGATTCGGATTTCGACCGTTCGGCCGCGAAGGGTGCCGGCCACGATGCGTCCATTTTCGGTACGGGCCCGGATGGACTGACCTTCCGCACCCGCCATCAATGCCTGGCCTTCGGCTTGAACCACAAAGCCACGTCCCACCATTTCGATGCGTACCGGGTCGCCGGCCGAGACAGTGGATTGCGCTTTGAGGTGTTCCAGCCTCAGCACCTGGCCGGCGGCAATCGGACGAATGAGACTGCGGCCAACCAGCTGGCCAGGATCGGTCACAGGGGTTCCCGACTCGCGCGTGAGTTCGGACTCCTCGATGCGCACGGCAGCCTGCGCCGCGGGCGAGCCCGCAGCCAAGGGTTCGGCCGCAACGACGGCGGGTCCGAAAACCGAAACGGTCACCGGAAGAGAGACTGACCACTGGGCACCTTCAAGGCAGCGCACGCCAATCGAGGTCCGGCCCCAGAGGCGTGTGCCGGCCAGAAGATAGGGTTCAATGCGCGCGCAGGGGGCCAGGCGAAGCCGTGGGTCGAGCTGTCCGACAGTGACTTCAACTCGGGTTGCGTTCGGCGAGTTCGGCAGACTGCGATGCACGAAGGCTCGAACGGGGTCGCCAGCGGTTGCCTCGCTTGCCGCGGCGGGCCCAGCCGCAGCGGAGCCCTGAGCCCGTACAGGCCCAGGCGCAAAGACCAATCCGCACAGCAGGATCAGCGCATGAGCAGCCAATATCGGTGTCTTGATTGATCGTCGAGCAGGCATGGGGATTGAGTTCCGGGGCATTGAGGCCGAACCTTAACGCGGCTCGGTGAGCGCAAGTCGAAAAATAGGGCGGGTTTGCCGCCACTCATTGCCGCTTCAGTTTTGCCTTCGAAGGTCGAAGATCGCCTCCATTCGTTCCTGATGGAGTTGACCTTCCATGAGCCGCCTCACCGACAACATCGATTTTCACGGCCAGGCACTCCTGCTGCGCGCGGAGCGCCAGAAGGTCATCTCCGGAAACATCGCCAATGCCGATACGCCGGGGTTCGCAGCCCGCGATTTCGATTTCCGTGCGGCCCTGGCCGATGCAACGCGTCAGCATGCATCGCACGCGACCAGCTCGGGGGCCTCCGACGCCGCCCCGGCGGCTCATCGCCTGCAGGCCACCCAGCCGGGCCATCTCGGGCAATCGAGTGCCGAGGGGGCACGGATCGACAGCACGGTGTTGCGCTATCGATCCGTGGAGCAGGCCAGCATCGACGGCAATGGCGTGGACCTGGACCGCGAGCGCGCGGCGTTCGCCGACAACGCAGTGCGATTCGAGGCGTCCTTGCGATTCATCAACGGCTCGGTCCGGACCATGCTGTCCGCCATCCGGGGTGAATGATTCGCGATTGATCCGGCAGGAGTCCTGACATGTCTCTCATGAAAGTTTTCAACATCTCGGGCGGCGCGGTCTCCGCTCAGAGCCAGCGTCTGAATGTCGTGGCCAGCAATCTGGCCAACGCCGATGCGGTGGCGGGTCCCGATGGCCAGTCGTACAAGTCGCGTCAGGTGGTCTTTCAGACACAGCCCACGCCGGACGGCAGTGCCGGGGTCAAGGTCTCGTCGGTGGTCGAAGACAACGCGCCGGCGCGCCGAGTCTATGAGCCTGCACACCCGATGGCAGATCAGGAGGGCTACGTCACCCAATCCAACGTGAATGTGGTCGAGGAAATGGTCAACATGATCTCCGCGTCCAGGTCTTATCAGAACAACGTCGAAGTCATGAACACCGCCCGCCAGTTGCTTCAGAAGACCCTGCAACTCGGCCAGAGCTGATCGATTCGCCTGACAAGGATTCTTCTTCATGAGCGTGAGTACCGTGCAGTCCATCCAGCCCGCCGCTGCGGTTCAGTCCCCCCCGCGCACGAGCGCTTCGAGCGCCGGCAGTGGTCAGGCCAGTCCGGCTTTTGATTCGCTGGTGAGCTCACTGCGCACTGGCGGTGGAGCCGTTCCCGCAAGCCAGGGCGCCGATGAGGACCGATTCCTGAAATTGCTGGTTGCACAGATGAACAACCAGGACCCGCTCAATCCGATGGACAACGCGGCGGTGACCAGCCAGCTGGCACAGATCAATACCGTCAAGGGCATCGATGCGCTCAACGGCACAGTGAAGAAGCTGCTTGAACAGTCGCAATCCTCGCAGACATCGCAAGCCATGAGCCTGGTCGGCCGAAGCGTGCTGCTCGATGGCAACCTGATGGAATTGCACAGCAACGGCTCCGGGCGCGGCGCTTTCCAGCTTGACGCACCTGCGGCCTCGGTGCGCATCGATGTGCTGGACGCAGCCGGCAAGGTCGTTGACAGCCGGACGTTGAACAATCAACCGGCGGGACTGCAGCAGTTTGTCTGGGATGGTCAGGGCGGCCGACTTCCCGCAGGCGACTATGCACTGCAGGTCACTGCCATCAATGGCACCCAGCAAACCCCGGTTCGTACCTATTCGGCCGTGACCGTCCAGGCTGTTCAGCCCGGCACTCAGGGCGCTCAACTCCATCTCGGGCCTTTCGGCAACCGACCCCTGTCGGATGTGAAGGCTTATCTCTGAACTGAACCACGTTCTGTAACCGATCCCCCCAGGAGTCAATATGAGTTTCCAGCAAGGCTTGTCCGGACTGAATGCCGCCGCCCGCAATCTCGATGTGATTGGCAACAACGTGGCTAACGCCAATACCGTGGGCGCGAAGTCCTCGCGGGCTGAGTTTGCGGATATCTATGCCAATTCGCTCAACGGGTCTTCTTCCGGTGCGGTCGGGATCGGTGTGGCGGTCACGAGTGTTGCGCAGCAGTTCACCCAGGGCGATATCGTGACGACCGCCAGCCCGCTGGACATGGCAATCAATGGGCGCGGGTTCTTCAGGACCTCGATGGCCGGCGATGTCGAATACACGCGCAACGGTCAGTTCCGGATGGACAAGGACGGCTACATCGTCACCAACCGCGGTGCGCGACTCAGCGGCTTTCCGATTGACGGCAACGGCAGCGTGGCGGTGGGAGCGCCCACCGATCTGCGCATCAGCCTGGCCGACATCTCTCCGCAGCCCACGACATCGGCAAGCGCTCAGCTCAATCTCGATGCTCGCGCCAGCGTGCCCACGGGCGCATTCAACTCGGGGGATACCAGCACCTACAACGGCGCAATGTCGATGACGGTCTTTGACAGCCTGGGCAAGGATCACCTGGTGTCGTTCTATTACCGCAAGACTGCTGAAAACACCTGGGATGTCTATGCCGCGACCGATGGCGTGGATCTGGGGGCTCCGGTCGAAACCCTGAACTTCTCGAGTGCCGGTCAGGTGACTGCGCCGGGCACGCCCAGCAACATCACGATTCCGGTGGGCGCTGGCGCAGGCGGCAACCTGACCTACACCCTCGATCTGACCAAGGCGACCCAGTTTGGCGCGCCCTTTGGGACCAGCGAGATCCTGCAGGACGGCTACACCACCGGCCGGATGTCGGGCATCAGTGTGGACGGTGCGGGGAACATTGTTGCTCGCTACACGAACGGACAGTCGAAAATACAGGGCCAGGTCGCACTCGCCAATTTCAACAACCCCCAGGCTCTCGTACCGCTGGGCAACAACGCCTGGTCCGAAAGCGTCGGATCGGGTCAGCCCACCATCGGTGCTCCGGGCACTGGCGCGCTCGGCGCGCTCCAATCGAGCGCTGTGGAGAGTTCCAACGTGGATCTGACGGCTGAGCTGGTCAACATGATTACGGCCCAGCGGGTCTTCCAGGCGAATGCTCAGACCATCAAGACCGCCGACTCGCTCTTGCAGACCGTGGTCAATCTGCGCTGATGAGTCAAATGCGATTCACTGATCTCACGATCGAGTACCCATTGCGGGAGGTTCCATGGACCGCATGATCTATACGGCCATGTCGGGCGCCAAAGCCACGATGGCTCGCCAGGATGCCCTGGCGAACAACCTGGCCAATGCCAATACACCCGGTTTTCGAGCCGATCTGAGCGCCTTTCGAGCGGTGCCGGTGCGAGGCGATGGTCTCGCGACCCGGGTGCACTCGGTCGATGCCACGGCAGGTTTCAGCGCAGCAGCGGGTCCGGTGAGCACGACCGGCCGATCGCTCGACATCGCGATTCAGGGGCCAGGCTGGTTTGCGGTTCAGGCGCTTGATGGCAATGAGGCCTACACGCGCTCCGGGGGGCTTGAGCTTTCAGCCGATGGCACGCTGCAGACCCGCAATGGGTTGGCTGTCCTGGGCGACGGCGGGCCGATCGTGATTCCGCAGGGCGCCGAGGTGAGCATCGGATCCGATGGCACCGTCAGTGCTCGCACCGGAAATGGCGCAGCAGTGAACGTGGGCACCATCAAGCGCGTCAACCCGCCCGAGGCGGAGTTGCGCAAGGGTGCAGATGGTCTGGTACGACTCGTCAGTGGTGATCCTGCCGATCTCGATCCCGAGGTGCGCGTGGCCCAGGGAGCACTTGAAGGCAGCAACGTCAATGCAGTCGAGGCGATGGTCGGAATGATCGCAGCAGCCCGTCAGTTCGAGATGCAAATGAAGATGCTGCAGAACGCGGAAACCAACGAACAGCGGGCTTCGAAGCTGCTGTCCACCAACGGCTGAAGGGAGTCATCGCCATGATGCGATCACTGTGGATTTCCAAGACCGGTCTCGATGCGCAGCAAATGCAACTCGACACCATTTCCCACAACCTGGCCAACGTCAGTACCAATGGATACAAGCGCTCACATGCGCAATTCGAGGACCTCCTGTACCAGAACCTGCGCCAGGCCGGTGCCCAGGAGACTCAACAGAATACGGTGCCTGCAGGTCTGCAGGTTGGCACGGGCGTGAGGCCAGTCGGTACCGCCAGGAATTTCAGTCAGGGCAATCTCAACCGAACTGAAAACCCGCTCGACATGGCAATCAATGGGCACGGCTTCTTTCAGGTGCAGATGCCGGACGGCACCACGGGCTACACCCGCGATGGAGCGCTCAGGGTGGATGCCCAGGGGCAACTCGTGACGGCCAATGGTCAGCCGATCAATCCGGCCATCACCGTTCCCGCCAACGCAACGGGTCTGACGGTGGGTGCAGATGGGGTGGTGACCGCGCTGGTGCCGGGTAACGCGACCCCCGCCCAGTTGGGCCAGCTGCAGCTGGCAACCTTTGTCAACCCGGCGGGTTTGACGCCGGCCGGACAGAACCTGTTTCGCGAAACGGAGGCCTCAGGGGCCCCCACGGTGGGGGCACCGGGTCTGAATGGGTCGGGAACGATCAGTCAGGGCTTTGTCGAGACCTCGAACGTCAATGTGGTCGAGGAACTGGTCACCATGATCCAGACCCAGCGGGCCTACGAGATCAATTCCAAGGCCATCCAGACGGCCGATCAGATGCTGGGACGTCTGTCGCAGCTCTGACCCCCGACCTGACTGTATGAAGAGGTGAATCGATGAATGCAAGCGATCCAAATGGCGAGCCCAGGCTGAGCCTGACGCCCTGGGTGCTGGCACTTGCCGCAGTGATGCTCTCGGGATGTGCCGCCCTCAATCTGAACAATCCGACGGTGGAGGTTCAGCCCACGCCGCCGCGCATGCCGTCGGTCGCACGCGTCCCACAGTCGCCTGCCGGTCAACCCATGACCCTCTCCGCGGCGCGCCCTGTGATCGCGCCTGCGGCCAGTGCAGGCGCGATTTTCCAGGGTCAGGCCTACCGGCCCCTGTTCGAAACCGTTCGTGCGCGTCAGATCGGCGATGTCCTGACCGTGGCCATCGAAGAAAACACCACAGCCCGTCAGAGCTCCAACACCTCGATCAATCGGGGCGGCAAGCTCGATGGTTCGATTTCGGCGCTGCCTTTCGTTCGTCCCGGCATCACGCCGCTGGCCCGAGCCAAGATTGGCGCCGGACTCGACAACGACAGCGCGGCCAAAGGCGAGAGCGGCAGCGACAATGTCTTCAAGGGCACGATCACCGCAACCGTCGCTGAGGTCCTGGCCAACGGTCATCTGGTGGTGGTGGGCGAAAAGCAGGTCGGGGTCAATCAGACCGTGGACTCGCTGCGTTTCTCGGGGGTGGTCGATCCAGCACTCATCCGTCCGGGCAATTCGATCAACTCGACCCAGGTCGCAGACGTCCGGCTGGAGTTCCGTGGCCGTGGCGATATTGATCGAGCCATGACAACTGGCTGGCTGCAGCGGTTCTTTTTCAGTTATGCCCCCCTCTGATCTGCGGGCATCCTGAGACCATGAAACCTCGAGCAAGATTTTCAGTGCCTCCGTGGCGAGCCGGCCTGCTGCGGTCTTGCACCCGTGCCCTGAGCGCAACCGTCTTCGGCGTCATTCTGGCGGTCAGCCCCTTCACGGATGTTCAGGCCGAGCGAATCAAGGATCTGGCCACGATTCAGGGCGTGCGATCAAATCAGTTGATTGGTTATGGACTGATTGTCGGTCTTGATGGTACCGGCGATCAGACGACTCAGGCGCCGTTCACGTCGCAGAGCGTCGGCACCATGCTTCAGCAGCTTGGCGTGACGCTGCCGCCCAACGTCAATCCTCAGCTGAAGAACACGGCCGCGGTGATGCTGACGGCCCAATTGCCCGCCTATGCCCAACCTGGCCAGACCATCGATGTCACCGTGTCCTCGATCGGCAATGCAAAGAGTCTGCGCGGGGGCACATTGCTGCTCACCCCGCTCAAGGGTGCCGATGGGCAGATCTATGCAATGGCGCAAGGCAATGTGATCGTGGGTGGCGCAGGCGCGTCTGCGGGCGGCAGCAAAGTCCAGATCAACCATCTCTCGGCAGGGCGGGTTCCCGCGGGGGCAACCGTCGAAAGAACGGTCGCCAACGAGGTGCTTCAGGGTGAGACCATTCAGCTCGAACTCAAGGTGACGGATTTTTCGGCAGCGACCCAGGTGGCTGAGGCGATCAATCGGCGGGCCGGAGCCAGTGGCCCGATTGCCCAGGCGATCGATGCCCGGGTGATCCAGATTCGTCTTCCCGAGCCGTCCCGACGCGTGGCCTTCATGGCGGAACTCGAGAACATCGATGTTGTCCAGCTGGCGCCGCCCGCCAAGGTGATCGTCAATGCGCGGACTGGGTCGGTTGTGATGAACCAGTCGGTCATGCTCGAGCCCAGCGCCGTAGCGCACGGCAATCTCTCGGTGGCGGTCAGCAGCACCCCCGTGATCAGTCAGCCTGCGCCGTTTTCCCAAGGATCTACAGTTGTTGCCGAGCGTGCCGATATCACCATCAAGCAGGACAGCGGCGCGTTGCGCATGCTGGAGGGGGCCGCCCGACTTGCGGATGTGGTGAAGGCATTGAATTCATTGGGTGCCAGCGCTCAGGATTTGATCGCCATTTTGCAGGCACTCAAGGCGGCTGGAAGTCTCAAGGCAGAACTGGAAATCATATGACCGCCCGCATGCCGGCCGCGCTCGCCACGGATGTCCGCTCGCTTGATGCCCTCAAGGGCAGCGCTGCGCGTGATCCCAAGGCCGCCGCACGGGCAGCAGCGAACCAGTTCGAAGGGCTGTTCATGCAAATGGTCATGAAAAGCATGCGTGACGCCTCGCCCAAGGGCGGGATGTTCGAAGGCGCCGGGACAGACCTGTATCAGGGCATGCTCGATTCCCAGCTCACCCAGTCCATGACCGGCCGTCCCGGCGGGCTGGGCGAGCAGATCGCTCGCCAACTCATGCGAAACATGGGCGGCCCCACGGCTTCAAAAGAGGCTGCTGAGGCGGGGCTGCCTCAGGTCTCGAGTGAGGCCATGCTTCGTACTCGCTTTGATGCTGCGTCGGGCCGGGTGGTCTCCCGGTCCGCCGGCCCGGATGAGGCAGGGGAGTCTCTGTTTCCTACCGGCAATCAGGCAGCAGCAGCGGCCTGGGCTGCGGCACGCAAGCGATCCCCGGCCGGCCAACCGATGAGCTGGAGTCGCGATGCCGTCAGCGGGATGCCGCTGGCCGGTCTGCCCCCGACAACAGGGGTCGGCCCGCCCGCAGCCCGTGATTCCGCAGCGACACCTGCACAGTTCGTTCAACGTATGTGGCCGGCGGCCCAGGCCGCCGAGCGGGCGACGGGCGTGCCTGCGGCATTCATCGTGGGCCAGGCGGCCCTTGAATCGGGTTGGGGGCGCAAGGAATTGGTGCATCCCGACGGGTCGACCGCCCACAACCTGTTCGGAATCAAGGCCGGCGCCTCCTGGAAGGGGGCAACCGTCAACTCGCTCACCTCCGAGTTTGTGGACGGCCGAATGATCAAGACTGTTGAGCGCTTTCGCGCCTACGGCAGTTATCAGGAGGCGTTCAATGATTGGGCCCGCCTGATGGCGGGCAACCCCCGTTATGCCGGCGTGCTTGCAGCCGGAGGCAGCGTGGAGCATTTTGCGGCCAACATGCAGAAGGCGGGCTACGCGACGGATCCGCAATACGGTACGAAGCTGGCCCAGGTCATCCAGCAGACCCTGAGCTTGCGGCCAGTCCGGACCTGAGGGAGCGGCATCGACCATGAGCGACCTGTTTCGAATCGGCAGCAGTGGACTGAATGCGGCCTACGCCCAACTGCAGACTGCGGGCCAGAACATCGCCAACGCGTCCACGCCGGGCTACGTTCGGCGGGAAGTGCAGCTGAGTGAGTCCGTCGGGGCCAGCGCCAACGGGCTCGCCGGATCGGGCGTTCAGGTCTCGGGCTTGCGCAGGCTTTACGACGCCTTCATCACGCAGGAAGCGATTTCGAGTCAGTCGATGTCGGCTCAGGATGCGGCCCGTCGCGATGGTCTGAGCCGCTTGGACCAACTCTTTAGCGATCCGCAGTCCGGGATGGGGGCGGCCTTCGATCGTCTGGTGGGCAGTTTCGGTGATCTGAGTGCACGGCCGGCTGACGCCTCGGTCCGTACGGCGAGCCTGGCTCAGGTCGAAGGCTTTGTGACCCGGGCGGTGAGTCTGGATGCACGGCTGGTCGAATTGCGCACGGCCGCGCAGGGTCGCCTGCGCGGGGATGCGCAACAGGCGAATGACATTCTGTCTGCGCTGGCCGCCTACAACCGGCAGATGGGTAGCCACCCGGCCAGCAACGAAGCGTTGGCGCTGCAGGATCGGCGGGACGTGTTGCTGGCCGACCTCAACAAGATCATCCGAGCTCAGGCGACGGTCGGCGCCGACGGGCAGGTCAATGTCACGACATCGACCGGCGAGCCCCTGCTGATGGGCGAGCGGGCCAGCCGGTTACATTTCATCGCCGATGACCTGGATCCATCACGTCTGCAGGTCATGCTTGAACGGTCGGCCGGTTCATCCATCAAGCTGTCGTTTGCTGAGGTGGGTGCGAGCCTCGGGGGGCTTGCTCGATTTGCAGACCAGGATATCGATGCCGCCCGCCTGCGTCTGGGTCAATTGGTGGGTGGGGTGGCCAGCGCCCTCAATGCCCAGCAGGCCAAAGGGCTCGACGCCACCGGTCAGCCCGGTCAGGCATTGCTCGGATTTGGCCAGCCTGCAGTGGTGCCCTCCGCAGGCCACTCGGGTGCCAGCATGTTGCAAGCGTCGATCACCGATGCGTCGCAACTGAAAGCCAGTGATTACAGCCTGGCCTGGGATGGTGCGCAGTACAGCATTACGCGTTTGTCCGACGGTCAGATCAGTCAGTACGGCAGCCTGCCCCAGACCTGCGATGGGCTACGGTTCGAAATGCCCTCCGGATCGCCGGTGGCCGGTGATCGTTTCCTCGTGCGAGCAGCCTCCAACGTGGTTCAGGGGCTCAAGGCTCTCCAGACCCATCCTTCGCGACTGGCCACGGCGCTGCCCGTGGTCGCACAGACCGGCGCCGCCAATCGCGGGGATCTGCGCGCCGAATCGATCGAGATCAGCACGATCGGGGCCCATACGGCTGATCCGGTCAGCGTGACCTTCGATGGGGTCGGCAGCCTGACCGTCAGCGGCGTGAGCGGAGCACCGTTGACCCTGCCTTACGCGCCCGGGATGACCTTGGCCTTCAATGGCTGGAGTGCTGTCTTGCAGGGAACGCCCTCCGCCGGGGATACCCTGAACATCACTCCGACTCCCAATCCCGCCAGCGACAATCGCAATGCCCGCGCCTTGCAGGGCCTGGGCGATGCGGCATTGATCGACGGCGGCAAGGTGATCGACCGATATGCCGAACTTGTCAGCGACGTGGGGGCCCGGTCCCAATCGGCGCAGGCTGCAGCCGACATGAGTGCTCGTCTGGCCGATGATGCCGAGCGGGCCCGCTCCGAGGTTTCAGGGGTCAACCTCGATGAGGAGGCCGCACGCCTGCTGCAGTTCCAGCAGGCCTATCAGGCTTCAGCCAAGGTCATCTCGACCGCAAGCGACATGTTCAGGGCCTTGCTTGCCGCCGTGTCCTGAGAGTTGAACGGAGAATTCCATGCGTATCGCAACCGCTTATGCCGCCCAGTCTGCCGTGGAAGGCATCAACGAGCGTCAGGCCCAATTGGCGCGTGCCCAGTCCCGGGTCAGCAGCGGGCTGCGGGTCGAGCGTCCCTCCGACGATCCCGCTGCCGCTGCCGAAGCCGAACGGGTGCGCTCTCGCGATGCCCGTATGGGCATCGAATTGCGCATGCTGGGGCAGGCGCGTCAGATGCTTTCGAGCGCCGACACGGCACTCGCCGATGCCACCGATGTCTTGCAGTCGGCGCGGGATACCCTGCTCAAGGCCGGCAACGGAACATCGTCGGCAGCCGACCGACAGAGTTATGCCATTGCCTTGCAGCAGATGCGCGATCAGTTGCTCACGGTGGCCAACCGCGGTGACGGGGTGGGGGGCTATGTCTTTGGTGGTCAGGGCAGCGTGGCTTCACCGTTCGCAGATCGGGGCCTGACCTACTCGGCACCCGCAGGAACCGTTCTGCTCGGACAGGAGATGGCCAGTGAGGTCGCTCTTGATGGGCGTGGAAGCCTGGCTGCAGTGGCGGGCCCCTCCGGCCCGGAAAATATCTTCGCCCGCCTCGATTCAGCGATCGCGGCCCTTTCGGATGCTTCGCAATCCCAGGCGAGTGCAGCCGGCATTGCGCTGGCGGTGGTCGATTCGGTCGATCGATCTCTCTCGGCGTTATCGACGTCGCGCACCCGTGTGGGCGAGCGTCTGGGAGCCCTCGAGATGCACGCGGGGGCCTTGGAGTCGGGCCGCATCGATGCCGCAGGTCGGCTATCGGATCTGGTCGATGTGGATTTCGCTCATGCCATCTCCCAGCTGTCCCAGGGATCGACAGCGGCCGAGGCGGCCATGAAGAGCTACGCCCAGATTGCCCGGTTATCGCTCTTTAGCTACATCTGAGCCGTTCGCCACAGCTTGATGAGACATTTGTCACGCGCACCTGCGCGGGCTGGGCTTGGCAGCGGACCCTGGAGTAGGATCCGGTCACCCGAGTTTCCGACAACCCTCTTTTGTCTTTTCGACGCGCCGACCCGACCCCCAGGGTGCTTCTGATCCAGGATGATCTTGCCTGGCAGCATCTGTTCACGGGTGGATTGAAAGAGCAGGGATTCGAAGTCACCGCAGTCGCGACCCTGCTTGAGGCGCAGTTCCAGATGTCGGCCCTGCGGCCACAGCTGCTCGTGCTGGATGCTGATCTGCGCGATTCGCCCGTCGCGCTCGCATGTACACGGCTCAGGAGGCTGCCGGAATCGGCCAACCTGCCGCTGCTTGTTCTGGTTCCGTCGGAAGATGAGCCCTGTGTCGCCGGCGCTTTGGCTGCAGGTGCCTCGGAGGTCGCAGTGCGCGCACCCTACTGGCCTCTGATTGCCAGCCGCCTTCGCCGCCTGCTGGAGTCCGCGCGGATGTTGGGTGAACTCGCAGCCAGTCGTCGACTGCTGGAGCATGCTGAAGAGCGTGCGCATCGTGAACGGGTGGCCGCTTTTCGGGCGCGCGCCAGGATTGACCAGGATGGATTGACCGGTCTGTTGGGACGGTCTGGATTCCTGAGGGCAGCGCAGGCTGTGCACGAGGCGCAGCAGCATCAGTGGGTGCGAGACCAAACGAGCTGGATCGGGGGGGATGAGGCCGGATTCCATCGATGGGTCGCTCCAGAAGGATTGGCGCGACAGCATCAGGAGTCAGGTCAGACAGGTGATCTGGAGGCTCGATCGCATCAGGCAAGAAGGCCTCGACAGGGTCCGGCGGTCCTCTTGCTGATCGATCTCGATCGATTTGAACGGATCAATGCATCGTTTGGCCCGCATGCCGGAGATGAGGCATTGCGCGAAGTGGCGAGTCGTTTGCGGCAGGCGTTCAGGAATCTGCCGCAGGTCATCTGCGGACGATTGGGGGGTGATGAGTTTGGCGTGCTTTTTCCGGAGTTGCCCTCGGAGCAGGCCGCCCGCCAAGCCGCGCAGATCGTACTTGGACAGTTGCGTCGACCGATGATGTGCGCTGGTCGCGAGTTTGTCCTGGGCGCCTCGATCGGAATTGCAGCCTATCACCCCACGCTTGATTTGGCGGGTCTGCCGGTGGATCGGATGCTGACCGAGGCCGCCCGTGCGCTTCGGCAGGCCCGGGCAGGCGGCGGTAACGTGGCTCATGGGCCCGAGGCTTGCGGCACGCCACCGCCCCGCGTTCAGGACGATCTTGAGACTCGACTGCATCGGGCATTGCAGCGCGACGAACTGCGGCTGCACTACCAGCCGATCGTTGATCCTGCCAGCGGTCGGGTCAGTGGCTTTGAAGCCCTGATGCGTTGGCAGTGCGATGAGCGGCTCATGGCACCAGCTGAATTCATTCCGCTCGCAGAGCAGACCGGGGCCATCGTGCCGATGGGTGAGTGGGCCGTTCGCGAGGCGCTGAGACAACTCCGGGTCTGGCGAACGGAGGGCGTCCAGGTGCCCACGGTCTCGGTCAACATTCATCCCCAGCAACTTCGCCTGGAAGAGTTCGCGCGGACCGTGGCCCGCGAGCTCGAAATCAACGGGCTCGAGGGGCCGGACCTCGAGATCGAACTGACCGAGACCGGGTTGATTCAGGACATGGATCGCGCCATCGACAGCCTGCGGGGTCTCAAGCGCCTGGGAGTCAGCGTCGCACTTGACGATTTCGGGACGGGATACTCCTCTCTGTCCTATCTGTCGCGGCTGCCGGTCGATACCCTCAAGATCGATCGGTCGTTCGTGGACACGCTCGGCACGCTGTCTCAGAGCGATGCTGTGGTGCGGTCAATTACCGCCCTCGCACAGGCGATGGGTCTGTCCACCGTGGCCGAGGGCGTGGAGACCCGAGAGCAGCTGATGAGCCTGCAGGATCTGGGCTGTGACGACGTCCAGGGCTATCTGGTCAGCCGTCCGATTCCGGCAGACGAAGTGGCACAATGGTGGCGATTCAGGCAGCAGGCGCCATTCGGCTCGCTCGAGGCCCGATCCTTCTGAAACCACCGGGTCATTCGGCCCAGAGAAGATGAATTCGCAGGACCAACTCAAGCAGGTTGTGGCTCGTGCCGCGCTCGATCATCTTGTCGATGGCGCGGTTGTGGGCGTGGGCAGCGGCTCAACAGTCAATCACTTCATTCGCGCACTTGGCACGGTGCGTCACCGTGTTGCCGGTGCGGTCTCGAGCTCCGAGGCGAGCAGTGCCCTGCTGCGTGAACAGGGCATTGCGGTTCTACTGCTTGAGTCGGTCGATCGCATGCCGGTCTATGTCGATGGCGCCGATGAAATCAACGCCCGGCTGCACATGATCAAGGGTGGGGGCGGAGCGCTTACCCGCGAAAAGATCGTGGCTCAGGCCGCCGATCGCTTCGTATGCATCGTGGATGCTTCCAAGGTGGTCCCGGTACTCGGCGCGTATCCCTTGCCGGTTGAGGTGATTCCCATGGCGATGAGCCGGATCGCGCGAGAATTCCGCGCCATGGGTGCCGAGGCGATTCAGCGTCCTGGCTACACGACGGATAACGGCCATCCGATCCTGGATGTTCGCGGCCTCAAGATCACTGATCCGGTGGCACTGGAGACCGAGATCAACCAGTGGCCCGGTGTCGTCACGGTGGGCCTGTTTGCACGTCGCGCAGCTGATGTGGCGCTCGTGGCCGACCCCGCCGGCATCCGCATCATGACCGCTTGATCGCGGGGTTCTTCCCTGCGGCAACCGTTTCTTAAGCAAACTCAAGATCAAGAACACGCAGTTCGCAGGAGACATCCATGAGCAGCACCCCCAGGCCCTCTGACGGCAGTCACGCAGGTGTGACGGCCGCGACACCCCGGCCCACGCTCGGACCGATCCAGGCCATCGCCATCGTGGTGGGCATCGTCATCGGTGCCGGAATCTTCAAGGCGCCTTCGCTGGTGGCCATGAATTCGCCAAGCGAGGCCTGGATGATGGCCGCCTGGATCCTGGGTGGGGTCATCTCCATCATCGGTGCACTGTGCTATTGCGAACTGGCCACCGCCTATCCGAGTGCAGGGGGTGACTACCACTTCCTGCACCGTGCCTTCGGTCGACAGGTGTCCTTCCTGTTTGCCTGGTGCCGTTTTTCGGTGATCACCACCGGATCAATCGCACTGCTGGCATTTGTCTTTGGCGACTACATGACCAAGGTGATTCCGCTCGGTCAGTACAGCGCCGCGATCTGGGCGGTGGCCTCCGTGCTGTTGCTCACCTGGATCAATGTGCGTGGCATCCGGCAGGGCGCTGCCACTCAGGTGCTGCTGACCTGGCTCGAGGTGGGCGGTCTGGTGCTGGTTTTCGTGGCGGGCGTTGTGGCGGCCGTGGCAGGGCTGGGCGCGTCATCGCCCGAGGCCGTCCAGGCGGCATCGGCTGCTGCCGCCGCCACCCCGGCCAAGGCCTTCTCATGGGGCGCATTCGGGTTTGCCATGGTGTTTGTGCTGCTCACCTTTGGCGGCTGGAACGAAGGCGCCTACATCAGTGCCGAGTTGCGTGATCGCGAGCGCAACATGGTCAAGGTGATGGTGGGTTCGCTCCTGCTGGTCACGCTGCTCTATCTTGCAGCCAACTGGGCCTATGTTGCAGCGCTGGGCATGAAGGGTGTGGCTGAATCCAAGGCCGTGGCAGCGGATCTTCTGCGGGTGACCTTCGGCAAGACCGGTGAGGTGCTGATTTCGCTCATGGTGGCTGTGGCCGCGCTCACCTCCATCAATGCCACCATGATGGTCGGGGCCCGCTCCAACTTTGCCGCAGGTCGCGATTGGCAGGCTCTGGGCAAGCTCGGTGAATGGGTCGAAGACCGCGGCACACCCGCCAACGCCCTGGTGGCCCAGGGGGTTTTTGCACTGATTCTGGTGGGCCTGGGGCTGGCCACGGGCGGCGGGTTTGCCACCATGGTGGAGTACACGGCGCCGGTTTTCTGGCTCTTCTTTCTGTTGTCTGGGTTGAGCCTGTTCGTGCTGCGCTGGCGTGAGCCCGCCACGCCTCGGCCCTTCAAGGTGCCGCTCTACCCGGTCTTGCCGGTGCTCTTTTGCCTGTCTTGCGCCTACATGCTGCAGTCGAGCCTGGGCTATGTGGGCAGCAACACCTTCCTGGGCGTGAATGCCGCCTGGGTGGGGGTGGGCGTGCTGGCCGTGGGCGTGGTGCTGATGGGCGTGGTGGCCAGCCTGAGCCGCGCTCGTTGAGGTGATTCGCAGAGCGAGGGCAGGCGCACTGGGTGGGCCTCAGGCCGACGGCGGCACGTAGCCCGCGGCCTGATCGACCTGACCCCCAAAGAAATAGCTCTCCATCTGCTGCGCGAGGTACTTGCGTGCACGAGAGTCGGCCAGATTCAGGCGATTTTCGTTGACCAGCATGGTCTGATGCTTGAGCCAGGCCGCCCAGGCCTCCTTGGAGACCTGCTCCCAGATGCGCTTGCCCAGATCACCTGGGTAGGGCGGGAAGTCGAGGCCCTCGGCCTCGCGTTGCAGCTTGATGCATTGAATCGTGCGTGCCATGGGGATTGCTCTCTTTTCAGCCGACCGTCTTGATCAGGACCTGGGATTTGCGCTGCCAGTTGTAGAGATTCTGCCTTGCGTCGGGTAAAGCCTCGACCGGAGCAGGGACGAATCCCCGTTTGATGAACCAGTGCTCGGTGCGCGTGGTAAGTACGAACAGTTGCTTGAGACCCGCTGCTTTGGCGCGCTGCTCGATGCGTTGCAGGATCCGCTCGCCATCGCCCTGGCCTTGCACCGACGGGTTGACAGCCAGGCAGGCGAGTTCGCCCATGCGCGCTTCAGGAAACGGGTAGAGCGCAGCGCAGCCGAAGATCACGCCGTCGTGTTCGATCACCGAGAAATTGCCGATCTCGCGCTCGATCAGGCTGCGATCGCGCTTGACCAGCGTGCCGTCTTCTTCGAGTGGACGGATGAGGGCGATGATGCCGCCGACATCGTCGGGGGTGGCTTCGCGCAGGGCTTCAAGGGTTTCTTCAACCACCATGGAGCCCACCCCGTCATGCAGGAAGAGTTCGAGCAGCACCGAACCGTCGGTGCCCATGGGCACGATATGCGCCCGAGCCACGCCGCCATCGCAGGCCCGCAGCGCATGGCGCAGGGTATCGGCCACATCCGGGGTCAGCCCGCCCGCCGCGAGCAGTGCACGGGCATCGCTTTCGGTGATTTCGCTGAGCAGGTCGCCCTGAGCGTCGCGCACACCGCCATGCTCGGTGAGGAAGATGAGCTTGTCGGCGTCCAGTGCAATGGCGCTGGCGCAGGCAACATCTTCAAGACTCAGATTGAAGGCTTCACCCGTGGGCGAGAACCCCAGCGGGGGCAGCAGCACCACCGAATCGTTGGCCAGGGCCAGGCGAATGCTCTGCACATCGACCTTGCGCACCAGGCCGGTTTCTTCGAAATCAACACCATCGACGATGCCCACGGGCCGAGCCGTGACGAAATTGCCCGAAATGACCCGCACCGTGGCGTGGGCCATGGGCGTGTTGGGCAGACCTTGCGAGAAGGAAGCCTCGATATCGAGGCGGATCTCGCCGGCCGCTTCCTTGGCGCACTCGAGCGCGACCGCATCGGTGATGCGCAGTCCGTGGTGATAGCGGCTCTCGGCACCTCGCAGGCGCATCTGCTCATCCACCTGCGGGCGAGAACCGAAGACCAGCACCAGCCGCATGCCCATGGCGTGCAGCAGGGACAGATCCTGCACCAGCGCATTGAGCCGACCCGCCAGGACCAACTCGCCACCGAAGGCCACGACCAGGGTCTTGCCCCGGAAAGCATGGATGTAGGGCGCAACCGTGCGCAGCCAGTGAACAAACTGCTCGGGCGAGGCCGCAGGAAGGGCGGGGTCAGGGCTCATGGCCCGATTATAATTTGCTCGTGATTCTGCAGTTTCCAGAGGCCTTGCCCGTCTCATCCCGGCGAGACGACATCGCGCGGGCCATCGATGCCCATCCGGTCGTCATCGTCAGCGGCGAGACCGGCTCGGGCAAGACCACCCAGTTGCCCAAGATCTGCCTGCAACAGGGCCTGGGCACGCGCGGCCTGATTGGTCATACCCAGCCCCGGCGCCTGGCGGCCACGAGCGTGGCGCGGCGCATTGCCGAAGAGCTGCAATCGCCCCTGGGCACCGATGTCGGCTACAAGATCCGCTTCAATGACACGGTGGGGCGCGACACCCGCATCAAGCTGATGACCGATGGCATTTTGCTGGCCGAGTCGCTGTCGGATCCCCTGCTCAAGGCCTACGACACCCTGATCATCGACGAGGCCCACGAGCGCAGCCTGAACATCGACTTTCTGCTCGGCTACCTCAAGGGTCTGATCGAAGGTCCGCGTCGCAACACCCTCAAGCTGATCATCACCTCGGCCACCATCGATGCCGAGCGATTTGCCACGCATTTCGGGATGGACGGGCAGCGTGCGCCGGTCATTGAGGTGTCGGGTCGCACCTATCCGGTGGAGATTCGCTGGCGACCCTTGAATGAATCGGTGACGGGTTCGGGCGCCGGCTCTGGACCGGGTTCAGGACCGGGGGGCGGCAGCGCGCGGGCGAAGACCCCGTCGGACGGTCGCACCCAGGACGATGATGAAACCGACCTGCCGGGCGCCATTGAAGCGGGCATTGATGAATTGTGGCGCGAAGGGCCTGGCGACGTGCTCGTGTTTTTGCCGGGTGAGCGCGAGATCCGCGAGACGGCCGAGCATTTGCGGCGGGCCTGGGCGAGTCGGGGCGCCCGGGCCGGGCTGGTGGGTTCAGCCGAGATCCTGAGTCTGTTTGCGCGACTGTCGGCCGCCGATCAGCAGCGCGTTTTTGCGCCCTCCGGGCAGCCCCGGGTGGTGCTGGCCACGAATGTGGCCGAAACCTCGCTCACCGTGCCCGGCATTCGCTACGTGATCGATACGGGTCTGGCCCGCGTCAAGCGCTACCGGTACCGTGGCAAGGTCGAGCAGTTGCAGATCGAGCCCATCTCTCAGGCGGCGGCGCGTCAGCGGGCCGGCCGATGCGGACGGGTGGCCGCGGGCATCTGCATCCGGCTCTATGACGAGCCCGACTTCAATGCCCGGCCCGCCTTTACCGACCCCGAAATCCTGCGCAGCTCGCTCGCTTCGGTCATCCTGCGGATGAAGGCGCTGCGACTGGCCGATATCGAGGCGTTTCCGTTTGTCGATCCGCCGCCGCGCCGCGCCATTGTGGATGGGCAGGACCTCCTGCGAGAACTGGATGCCATCGATGAGCGCAATGAACTGACCCCGGTGGGGCGACAGCTCGCCCGGCTGCCGCTGGATCCGCGGATCGGTCGCATGCTGCTCACCGCCCACCAGCGTCACTGCCTGCGCGAGGTGCTGGTGATTGCTGCCGCACTGTCGACGCAGGATCCGCGCGAGCGGCCCATGGAGCGCCAGCAGGCCGCAGACCAGGCCCATGCGCGCTTTACCGATGCCCGGTCGGATTTTGCAAGCCTGGTGCGGCTGTGGGACTACTGGCAGCAGCAGATCAATCAACGCCAGGAGGGTGAATCGCGACGGGCCCTGGCCCTGCGCCTGGAGCGCGAGTTTCTGTCCAACCGCAAGCTGCGCGAATGGGCTGATGTCCATGCCCAGCTGCGCGAGGCCGTGACCGAAATGCGCTGGGTCGTCAACCCGGAGCCCGCCGAGCATGAGGCGGTGCATCGTGCCCTGCTCACGGGGCTGCTCGGCAATCTGGGCAGCAAGGCTCCCGAGGAGCCCTACTACCTGGGCACCCATGCCACGCGATTCTGGCTGCATCCAGGTTCGGGGTTATCCAGGCGCAGCAGTGCCACCAAGACCGACGCGAGCGCCGGGCGCAGCAGCGAGCGTCAGGAGCGCAGTGCATCGGCCCGCTGGGTCATGGCCGCTGAAATGGTCGATACCGGCCGGCTTTACGGCCGTACGCTGGCGCGCATCGAGCCGCACTGGATCGAACAGGCGGCGGGTCACCTGATTCGCAAAAGCTGGAGCGAGCCGCACTGGGAGCGCAAGGCAGGGCAGGCGGTGTGCTTCGAGCGCGGTGTGCTGTATGGCCTCACGCTGTATGCGCAGCGTCGTGTTCATGCCGCGGCCATTGATCCGCGTGCCAGTCGCGAGCTGCTCATCCGGGAGGGGTTGGTGGCGGGCGAGTGGGAGAGCGATTGCGCCTTCTTTGCGCACAACCGCAAGCTGATCGCGGAAGTGCATCAGCTCGAGGCCCGGATCCGTCGGCCCGACCTGCTGGTCGATGAGCAGTTCCTGCAGGACTGGTACGAGGCCCGTATTCCGGCCGAGATCTGTACCGGCCCGGCCCTTGAAAAATGGTGGCGTCAGGCCGTCAGGCAGGATCCGAATCTGCTGCGCCTCAATCGGGAGCAGTTGCTGCGCAAGCAGACCGAGGGGGTCGATGACCGTCGCTTTCCGGCTCGCGTGGTGCATCGGGGGGTGAGCTTTGAAGCGCGCTATCACTTTGAGCCTGGTGCCGACGACGATGGCGTGACGCTTGAGGTTCCGCTCTATGCGCTCAACCAGGTCGATGCCGTACGCACCGAATGGCTGGTGCCCGGCATGCTGGCCGACAAGGTTCAGGCCTTGCTTCGCTCGCTCGGACAACGCCATCGGCGCCACCTCGTGCCCATCGAAGCCTGGGCCAGTGGTTTTGCGCAACGGATCGAGGCCCGGGCTCAGAAGCTGCAGGGCGAGGGCGAGTCTGCATCGATCGATCCCTGCGCTCGGCCCTTGCTCACGGTGCTGATTGACGATCTGCGCGAGCAGGCTGGCCTGCGGCTTGCAGCCTCGGACTTTCGGCTCGAATCGGTGCCCGCCCATCTGCAGATGCGCTTCAGGGTGACCGATGAACATGGCCGCTTTCTGGGCGCCTCGCGCCATCTGGCGCAGTTGCGCGCCGAGCTGGGCTCCAGCGTGCAGGGCAGTTTTCAGCAGGCCCTGCGCAAGGCCGGCCTCGATGCACCGGTGCAGCCTTCCAGCCGCCCAGAGGCTGCAGTGGATGAGAATGCATCCGGTCACGCCTCGCACAGGACAGTGGTCTCGCATCAAGGTGCGCCCCCTGAAATCCTGCGTCGCGCGGATGATCGCTTTACGGCCTGGACCTTCGGGCGCTTGCCCGAACTGCTCGAGCTCACGGTGCCAGGTCCTGCAGGGGATGAAACCCTGCTGGGCTACCCGGCGCTCGTGGATGATGGTGATGCCGTACGGATCGCCGTGCATGATGAGCCGCATCTCGCGCGCCGTCAGCATCAGGGCGGGCTCGCCTGTCTGGTTCGCATCGCTCTGCGTGAACCGCTGCGCTTTTTTGCCCGCAATGTGCCCGATGCACACAAGCTCTCGATGCTCTACATGCCGTTTGGCGGCACCGATGCCATGCGCCAGGATCTGGTGCAGGCCGTGCTGTTGCGTACGGCCCTCCTGGAACCCTGGCCCGATGATGCAGCCTCCTTCGAGGCGCGTCTGCGCGACACCCGCCCACGAATCACCCTGGTGGGCAACGAGATTGCGCGAACCCTGGGGCAGATCCTCGACGAACAGGCCGCCCTGCAGCGCAAGCTTGCGGGCACGCGGACTCACGCCCAGGCCCATGCCGATCTGACCAGTCAACTTGCGGGCCTGCTGCCGCGTGATTTCCTGTGCGCGACCCCCATCGATCGTCTGGCCCACCTGCCGCGTTACCTCAAGGCCGCCAGTGCGCGCATCGACAAGCTGCGTGCCGATCCCGCCCGCGACGCGCGCCTGATGGCCGAGCTCGCTCCTTTGCTTCAGAATCTGCAGCGAGCCCGCGCAGCACTCAAGGGAGAGCTGGATGCGCGGCTTGATGACTTCCGGTGGATGATTGAGGAGTTGCGGGTGTCGCTCTTTGCGCAGGAGCTGCGCACCCCCATGCCGGTCTCGGTCAAGCGCCTTCAGAAAATCTGGGAATCCATGCGATGAATCCGTGTTCCAAGTCCCGCCGCGACATGATCGTGGCTACAGGTGGGTCGGTCACGGCGCTCGCTGCAGGCTTCGTGCCCCAGCTCGCCAGCGCTGCACCGGCGGGTTTGCCACCTGTTTTTGTCCTGAACTCCGCCGAGGCCACGGTGTCCCTGGTGGATCAGTCGGGCATCAAGGAAATCCGCCGGTTTGCCGTGGGCAAGGAGCCGCATCACCTCTATCCCACTCCGGATGGCAAGACGCTGATCGTGGGCAATGCAGTCAGCAACGATCTTCATCTCATCGACCCGCTCACGGCGGCCATGGGGGCCCGTGTTCGCAACATCGACGACCCCTATCAGCTCGCCTTTTCGCCCGACCAGAAGTGGTTTGTCACGGCGGCCCTGCGCCTGGATCGGGTCGATGTGTACGCCTGGGACGGCGCAAGCAAGCGATTGGTCAAACGCATTGCGGCACCCAAGGCCCCGAGCCACCTGTGGTTCAGTGACGACAGCCGCTGGGTGTTTGCCACCTTGCAGGACTCCAATGAGATTGCGGCCATCGACCTGCAACGTCAGGAGCTCGTCTGGCGCCATCCAGTCGGGAAAACACCGGCGGGGATTGTGCTCGCCCCCGATGGTCAGCGGCTCTTCGTGGGTTGCATGGGCCAGGATTTCGTCGAGGTGGTCGACTGGCCCTCACGCAAGACCCTCGGGCGCATCGTGACCGGCAAGGGGGCCCACAACTTCCGCGGGCTGGGTGATCGGCGTCATCTGCTTGTGAGCAACCGGGTGGCCAACACGGTTTCGGTGATCGACATGCAGACCCTCAAGGTGACGGCCGAGTTTGCCGTCTCGGGCGGGCCCGACTGCATGGAGGTCACTGCCGACGGTCGTCAGCTCTGGGTCACGCAGCGGTTTGCGGGCCGGCTGTCGGTGCTTGAGCTGCCTTCAGGTCGACTGATTCAGTCCTTGCGGGTGGGCCGCTCTCCGCATGGCATCTATTTTCACAATCGTGCGCCCCTGGTCTGAGGTCATGTCAATCCTGGGTCTGTCCTTGCGCCTGATCCTGGTCATGACGTTGTCGGGGGTCGCATCGGCCCGGGCGCAGACCGGTGATCCCCGATCGGCGACAACGCCCGCCTGCAGCAAAGGAACGGTCTACCTCACGCTCGATACCGGCAACATGAGTCAGGCCGAATTCATGGCTCAGGTGCTTGCCCGCCATGAGGTGAAAGCCACCTTTTTCGTGGCCGATGAAAAGACGCCTCGTGGCGATACCAGCCTGGCTGCGACTTGGGCGCCGTACTGGAAGGCGCGTGTGGCTGAGGGCCATGCCTTTGGCAGCCATACCCTGGATCACGTGTATTTCCGTGAAGCCCTGCCCGATGGCCGGGTGCGGGTGAGACCCGAATTCGGTGCGCAGGCGGGCCGCACCCTGACCTGGGATCAGGCCGCGGTCTGCCACGAAATCGATCGGGCGGATCAAAGGTTTCAGGAACTCACGGGTCAGCCCCTGGATCGTCTGTGGCGTGCGCCGGGCGGACGTGCGCCAGCCTCGGTGATGTTCGCAGCCAAGGCCTGTGGCTGGGCGCATGTGTATTGGGCGGATGCCGGATTTCTCGGCGATGAACTGCCCTCGGATCGATTTCCCAATGACCGGCTTCTCCAGCAGTCGCTCAGGGGTATTCGTGGCGGCGATATCCTCATGGCGCATCTGGGGATCTGGTCGCGTCGAGATCCGTGGGCACCCATGCTTGAGCCTCTGATCGTGGGGCTCAAGGCGAGAGGTCTGTGCTTTGCCACCCTGCGTGAGCACCCGGCCTACCGCGCTGGCCGCTGAACCCGCCCTGCCTTGCATCATTTTCTGATCCAGGTCTGCCGAGTGTTCCGATTCATGGCCGACGCGCCTTTTTGTGATTGATGACAGCTGCGCCTTCCTTCGATCTTCTTCAGGTTCTCGCCCAGGGCTTCGATGCGGCCCATCAGGCGATCTTCGAGCGCCTGATCCAGCCGGTGCTCTTTGCGCTGGGGGCCATGCATCTGGCCGAACCCCTGTTTGATCTTTCGGTGTGGATCGTGATCGGTGCGGTGGAGGTGGTCATCCTGGCCATCGTCTTGACCGTGCTTGAAAAGCGCTGGCCTGTGGAGGCGGTACGCGATCGGGCGGCAATTCGTACCGACATGCTCTACACGCTGCTGCACCGAATGGGCGCCTTCGCGATGCTGGTGTTTCTGCTCATGCAGCCCGCGATCGATGCACTCGAGGCGGCCCTGCGCAACATCGGCTTTTCGCGGCTGAATCTCGATCAGGTCTGGCCCGGCGTGACGGACCAGCCGGTGATCAGCTTTCTGCTGTATCTGGTTGTGCTCGACTTCATCGATTATTGGATCCACCGTGGGCAGCATCGCATCGAGCCGTGGTGGCAGTTGCATGCCGTGCATCACAGTCAGCAGCAGATGACCTTCTGGAGCGATCAGCGCAATCATCTGCTCGATGACCTGCTGCGCGATGCCATTCTGGCGTGTGTCGCCATGGGCCTGGGGGCGGCACCGGCGCAGTTCATGGGTCTGGTGATCGCGTCGCGGGTGTTGCAGAGCCTGCAGCACGCCAACCTGCGCTGGCGCTGGCCGGGAGGGTTTGAACGTGTGCTGGTCAGCCCGAGTTTTCATCGACGCCACCATGCGCTCGGCATCGGTCATGAAGGTCCGCAGCAGGGCGTGAATTTTGCGGTGCTGTTCCCCCTCTGGGACCATCTGTTCGGCACCGCTGACAGCCGACCGGGCCTGGAGCCCACCGGCATTCGTGATCAACTCGACGGGCGCGACTACGGAAGCGGCTTCTGGTCTCAACAGTGGCGTGCCTGCGCTCGCTGGTTCGGACGGGCCTGATCCTGCTGCAGCCGGATGGCCTGCGTGAGCTGAGCCTCGTCGTTCTCTGAGCTGCGCACACGGCCTGCGCATGTGACCTGCGTACGGCTTGTTATTTCGACTCTGGAGCTGCCATGACCCTCGACCTCGCCCGCCCCCGCTTCGGACTGATCATCGTTGGTGATGAAATCCTCTCCGGCAAGCGCCAGGACAAGCATCTCAGCCAGGTGATCAGCCTGCTGGGTGAGCGCGGACTGCACTTGTCCTGGGCCCGGTATCTGGGTGATGACCGGCAGGCGCTGGCCGAGTGCCTCAGGCAGAGCTTCAGCGGCAGCGATGTGGTGTTCAGTTGCGGCGGAATCGGGGCCACACCCGATGACCATACCCGTCAGGCCGCGGCGCAGGCGCTGGGTGTTGAGCTTGCCCTGCATCCGCAGGCCCAGGCCCTGATCACCGAGCGTACCGCCGAGATGGCGCGCGAGGGCAAGGCGATCAGTGCCGACATGACGCTGCCCGAGAACCGTCAGCGACTGCGTATGGGCGAATTCCCGGCCGGCGCGAACATCATTCCGAATCCCTACAACCGGATTCCCGGTTTTCAGTGCGGGTCACACTGGTTTGTTCCGGGTTTTCCGGTGATGGCCTGGCCGATGATCGCCTGGGTGCTTGATACCCACTATGCCGATCACTTCCATCGGATTGCACGGGCCGACCGATCGGCGCGCGTGCTCGAATTGGCCGAATCCACCCTCACGCCCCTGATGGAGGAGGTCGAGCGCACCTGGCCGGACATCAAGGTCTACAGCCTGCCTTCGGTCGGTGAGGGCGGGGTGCGGCGGCACATTGAGCTGGGCGCCAAGGGCGACCCGGTGGCCGTCGATGCCGCGTTCGAGCGCCTGATGCAGGGGGTTCGGGACCTCGGCGGCCAGATCGAGGCGACCTGAACGAGAGAGAAAAAAAAGCCGCCCGAAGGCGGCTTTGACCGGGGGCTAGACGCGCCGATCAGTGAGCGGCAGCGCGACGCGAGCCACCGGCGGTCTTGGTGGCGGCGGCCACGTTGGCCTCGGCCATCTCGACCACTTGCTTGCTGGCCTTGTTGACCTGGTCGTAGGCGGTGCCAGCCGCGGCCATCGCCGATTTGACGAAGGTCACGAGGCCTTCGCTGCCGGCCGGGGCGGTCTTGGCCACGGCGTCGACCATGGCGTGCATCTGCTTGTTGCTCTCGGCCACTTGCTGCTCAACGGCCTTGACGATTTCGGTGCCGGTTTGCTGAGCGATGTCGAAGACATGCTTGGCATAGGCGGCGACCTTGTCACCCGTGGGCTGGGCATTGGCAGCAGCCAGCTCGGCGAGTTGCTTGACGTCTTTCGCTTCGAAGAGGGCGCTCAGGCGATCGCTGGTTTCGGCCAGGGTGGAGCGGGTGGCCGCAACATTGAGCTGAGTGAGCTTTTCGAGAGCCGACAGCGATGAAGCGGTCATGGCCTGGAAGGATTCGAGGTTGGACTTGTGCAGCGCAACGAGTTGTTCGGGGGTCGAGAACATGATCACTCCTGTGCAGGGCAATAAAGGCAATTGAGAGGCCAAATGTCCGATCGATGCGGCTCTGAGACAAGCATCCGCGTTCGTCGAACCTGCGTTTTGTGCAACGCAACAAGACGGAGTATAGGGGCATCTGACGATTCGTCAAGCTTTTTTTGATGCGTTGCACAAAAATCGTTGATCCGGCGACGGCTTTCATGGCCTCGCAAGCCCGACGACCGATCAGGCTGGGCTTGAACGACGATCCGCAAGTCATTGAAGGGAATTGATATTTCCTGATTGAAACTTGGCTTCTCTCTGCTAAACTGGCATCCCCAAGGACAGGAGGCTCCTCCATGACTCGCGCAGTGTCGCTCCCTGCAAATCGCTGCGCGGTGGCTGCGTCGATGCGCGCCGGGCTCCTGGGGTTGGTGTTGTTGATTACCAGCGTATTGCAGCCCCTTGACGCCGTGGCCCAGAATCGGCGATCGGGCGAGCCTTCCGCCAAACCCGCCCAAGACCCGTCCCGTTCCGAGGTGGTTACCCGCACTGCGGCCGATCGTTCGCGCGGCCCTCAGGCTCAGGCTGCAGCACGCCGGGTGACTCCGCCTCGCGCCCCCTCGGCCACTGCACGTCCCACAGGCTCACAGCAGGCCAGCCGCCGGGCTGGGGCAGCTGCGCCCGCAGCGCGTGCAGCCCGTATCACGCCGGATGTCGCGGATGCACGCCCGGCGTCCGAGAGGCGCTCTGTCAGATCCGCCCGCGCGGTACCGGTGGTGGCGGCGGCCACGGCCGCGGCGGGCGTTGCTGCCGTGCCAACCATCGGTCGAGCGATTGGCCTGCACCACGCCGCTGACCCCTTGGCGCTGCGCTCGTCGGTCGCACTGGTCATGGATCAGCAAACCGGTCAGATCGTCTATCAGAAGAATCCCCAAGCCGTATTGCCGATCGCGTCGATCACCAAGCTGATGACGGCGATGGTTGTGCTCGATTCCGGCGCCTCGCTGAGCGAGGCTCTGCAGGTCACCGAGGCCGACCGCGATACCGAGCGCCACAGCAGTTCGCGTCTGCCGATCGGCTCTCAGGTCAGCCGTGCCGACATGCTGCTGCTGGCGCTCATGTCCTCTGAAAATCGGGCGGCCCATGCCCTGGGTCGCCTGCATCCCGAGGGCTTGAGTGCTTTCGTCGCCGCCATGAATGCCAAGGCGCGCGCGCTTGGGCTGACCGACACCCGGTTCACCGAGCCCACCGGGCTGTCCGGGGGCAATGTCTCCAGCGCCCGGGATCTGGCGCGCCTGACGGCTGCAGCCCATGCCTATCCGCTGATCCGCGAGTACTCCACAGCGAATGGTCGGATGGTGGATGTGGGCCGTCGCCAGATTGGCTATCGAAGCACCAACCGGCTGGTGGATCATCCTCAGTGGGAGATCGGTCTGCAAAAGACCGGATTCATTTCCGAGGCGGGCAAGTGTCTGGTCATGCAGGCCACCGTCGACGGCCGCGATGTGATCATCGTCTTGCTCGATGCCCAGGGCAGTCAGTCGCGGTTCGCCGATGCCGAGCGCTTGCGGCGCTGGTTGAGCGAGTCAGCCAGCCCGGGTACGGTCAACCCGCAAGGGCCATCGGCCAGCGGGCCCGAGGCCCCGACCGTTCAGCGGGCCTGGCCTTCGTAGCCGAGCGCCATCGAGATCTGCCGCGCGGTGCTGCACAGCAGGTCGATCCAGGCGTCCTGCAGGAAATCTGAGGGCGCCGAAATGGACAGACCCGCCACCAGGCGTCCGGAGTCATCGCGAATGCCTGCGGCGATGCAGCGCACGCCGAGCTCGAGCTCTTCGTTATCGCGGGCATAGCCTCGCGCGCGCACCAGCGCCAGCTCACGCTCCAGGCGCGGCAGGTCGGTCAGGCTGTTGCGGGTATGGCCGGCCAGTCCGGTGCGGGTTGAATACGCCCGCACAGCCCGGGGATCATCGGCCGCCAGAAACAGCTTGCCGACGGACGTGAGGTGCAGCGGCGCCCGTCCGCCCACGGCACGCACCACCTGCATGCCGCTGCGCTCGGAGACCGCGCGCTCGATGTAGACGATCTCATCGCCCTGGCGGATGGACAGGTTGACGGGCTGATGGGTGGTACGGTGCAGGTCGCGCATGGGACCCAGCGCCGCATCGCGCACATTGAGCCGGGCCTTGACCAGATTGCCGAGCTCAAGCAGCCGGATGCCGAGTTGGTAGGTGCCCGGCTCGGCCCGATCCACGATCCGGGCGGCCACCAGATCGTTCAGAATGCGGTGTGCGGTGGACGGATGAAGCCCAGTGCGCTGGGAGAGCGCCTTGAGGCTGACAGCTTCGGGGTGTTCGGCCAGTGCATCGAGCAGGCCCACCAGGCGGTCGATGACCTGAATGGCCCCGCGCGAGGTGGACTCGGTCGAGGCTTCGGATGCAGCGGCGGGCGCAGCAGGGGGGCGAGGCATGATCGCAGGAGAGGATTCAGTATCGTGGTAGGTTATCTCAAATCGTGAAAGTTGCTCTGTTCGTTACCTGTCTGGTCGATCTCATGCGACCTGAAATTGCCGAGGCCACGGTGCGTCTGCTCGAATCGGCGGGCTGCACGGTCGAGGTGCCCATGAGCCAGACCTGCTGCGGTCAACCGGGTTTCAATTCCGGCGACACCGCAACGGCCCGGGCACTGGCCCGCAAGTTTCTCGAGGAATTCGAGGGCTTTGATCATGTGGTGATGCCGTCGGGCTCCTGCGGCGGCATGATCCGTCGTCATTACCCAGAATTGCTGACCGATGACCCCGATCTGCGTCGTCGGGCCGACGCCCTGGTCGCCCGGACCTGGGAACTCACCACTTTCCTGCATGAGGTGCTCAAGGTCAGTGCCTTGCCAGGCACCTACCAGGGGGCGGTCACCTATCACGACTGCTGCAGCGGTCTGCGCGAGCTCGGCGTACAGACCCAGCCCCGGGCGCTCATGGCCCTCAATCCGCAGATTCAGCTCACCGAGATGAAGGATGCGCGGGCATGCTGCGGTTTTGGCGGCGCATTCGCGGTCAAGTACGACGAGATTTCGGCGGCGATCGCCGATGAAAAGATCGAACGCATTCATGCCACCGGGGCGCCCTGCGTCGTGATGGGCGACCTGGGATGCATGCTGCACCTGGAGGGGCGTCTGCGACGCACGGGCGACGCCGTCACACGGGTGCTGCATGTGGCGCAGGTCCTGGCCCCTGAGCCTTCGGAGCGATCCTGATGCAAGTCCAGTCCATGCATTTCAAGGCGCGGGTCGGTCAGAAGCTCGCCGATGTGCGCCTTCAGCAGAACCTCAAGATCCTTTCGCAGCGCTGGACGGTGGGACGCGCCAACGCGATTACCGAACTCGATGATTTCGAGGCTACCCGAGATGAGGCGGTGTCCCGGCGCAATCGGGCCCTGCAGCAACTCGATGTCTGGCTCGAGCAGTTCGAGCAGGCAGCCACCGCACGCGGCACCAAGGTTCTGTGGGCCGAGACGCCCCAGGACGCGGCCCGGCTGGTGGTCGAGATCGCGCGTCGCCACGGCGTGCAGAAGGTGACCAAGTCGAAGTCCATGGTCTCCGAAGAGATGGCCCTCAATCGCCACCTCGAAGCTGCCGGCGTCAAGGTGGTCGAGACCGATCTGGGCGAGTACATCCTGCAGATCAACGACAACGAACCGCCTTCGCACATCGTGGCGCCGGTGGTGCACAAGAGCAAGGATGAGGTGTCCGATCTCTTTGCCCGAGTACATCAGCGTCCGCGTCTGACCGACATTCCTCAGATGACCCGCGAGGCGAGGGAGTTCTTGCGCCCCCACTTTCTGAGCGCCGACATGGGCGTGTCGGGCGGCAATTTCATCATTGCCGAAACCGGCTCGGTGGCCGTCTTCACCAATGAAGGCAACGAGGGCCTGTGCACGGTGCTGCCGCCCAAGGTGCATGTGGCGGTCACTGGCATCGAGAAGGTCCTGCCCACGCTCGAGGATCTGGCGACCGTGGCGCGTCTGCTGCCGCGCTCGGCCACGGGTCAATCAATCTCCAATTACTTTTCACTGCTCACCGGCCCGCGCGCTCCGGGCGAGCAGGACGGCCCGGAACATGCCTATGTGGTGCTCGTCGATGGCGGGCGATCGGGGCTGCTCGGTGGCGACTTTCAGGACATGCTGCGATGCATTCGCTGCGGGGCCTGCATGAACCATTGTCCGGTCTACCAGAAGGTGGGCGGGCATGCCTATGGCTGGGTCTATCCGGGGCCGATGGGCTCGGTGCTCACTCCGGCCTACACGGGGCTGGACCAGGCCCTGGATCTGCCGCAGGCGGCCACGATGTGTGGCGAGTGCCATGTGGTCTGTCCCATGAAGATTCCCTTGCCCGATCTGCTGCGCAAGCTGCGCGAACGTCAGATGGACCGCGGCCTGCGGCCCTGGCCCGAGCGAATGGCACTGCGGGCCTGGGGTTGGAGCGCCCGGCATCCCGAGGTCTACAAGCCTCTGGTGCGCCTGGGCAGTCGGGTGTTGCGCTGGCTGGGCGGCTCGAGCCATCGCATCGGTGCCAATCGCTGGCTCAGGGGCTGGACTCAGACCCGCGACCTTCGCGTTCCCAAGGGGCCCACCTTCAAGGAACGTTGGGCCAACCGGTCACGCTGAAGGCAGCGCTGCCTCGGCCGGTGGCGCTGAGGCTCCGGGCAGGCCGCGTGCCATGAAGGGCAGTCGCCCGCGCGCACCGCTGGCCTGATAGTCCTGAGTGAGCAAGCGTTCTGCGTCGGCTCGCGTCCAGCCCGCCTGCTGTCCAAGCCAGTCGGCGAGCCATCCGGCGAGCGTCTCCAGCGGTGTGTGGTGGAGTGCGCAGCCCTGCTCATGCAGGTGATCGCAAAAGGCCATGAAGCGCGCAAAGGCCGAGGTCTGTGCGCTGGTCGGGCCAAGCCAGGCTTTCAGGGTGGCGCTGAACCGGCCTGAATTGGCCAGTCGTTCCCAGGCCTGGGCAAATCGCGAGACCCGCTCAACCTCGGCGGCTGACAGGTGGGCGGTCTGGCGAACCGCGTAGGGGGCCTGCTGATCGAAGACCAGTCCGTGTTCGCCCTCAAGGCGGGTGAGCGGTGTTCCGCGCAGCCGCTTGAGGATGCCGACCTGGATCTCGTGCGGGTCGAGTGCCCACAGACGATCGAACCCTTGCGCAAATCCGGCCAGTGTTTCACCGGGCAGCCCTGCAATGAGATCCACATGGAGATGGGCCTGTGAATGGTTTCTCAGCCAGCGCAGATTGTCTTCCGCGCGGGCGTTGTCCTGGCGGCGAGCGACGATGGCCTGCACCTGCGGATCCCAGGTCTGGATACCGATCTCGAATTGCAGGGTGCCGGGCGTAAAGGCTTCGATGGTCTCGCGCAAGGCCGCAGGCAGATGGTCCGGGACCAGTTCGAAGTGCGCGAAGACCGGGTCGCGAGGATGAGCCCGGTTGTGCGCCAGCAGGGTGTTCAGAATGGCCAGGCTGGTGCTGATGCGCAGATTGAAGGTGCGATCAACAAACCGGATCCGCCGTGCGCCGCGCGCGATCAGCTGCTCGAGCGCCTGCTGCACACGGTCGAGTGCAAAGGGAAAGGCACTGCGATCGAGGGCCGACAGACAGAATGCACACTTGTAGGGGCAGCCCCGTGAGGCCTCGAAATACAGATGACGGTGACGCAGGTCATGGTCGGTGTAGAGCCCGTAAGGCAACACGAGCTCATCGAGTTCGAGTTCGCCCCCGGGGATGATCTTCATCAGCGGGCGCGGGCCATCGAGCAGCTGCGAGGCAAGCTTTGCAAAGGCGAGTTCGCCCGCTCCGGTGATCACATGATCGGCCAGCCGCACGATGTCCTGATCGTGGGTCTCGTGGCTCACCTCGGGGCCGCCGATCACGATGCGGACCTGCGGAGCCTTCTCGCGAAGGGCCCGGATCAGTGCAGTGGTTTGCGCCACATTCCAGACATAGACCCCCAGCCCGATCACCCTGGGCGCGTGCGTAAGCAATCGGTGAACCACCTCGTCGATCGGCGTGCGCAGGGTGAACTCCTCGATGCGGGCGCGCTCGGCCAGCGGCCCGAGATTGGCCAGCAGATAGCGCAGACCCAGCGAGGCATGGGTCCAGCGGGCATTGAGGGTGCTCAGAACGATGTCGGTCATGATGGAATTGAACGCACCGCGTGTGCCGATCGTGGCAGCATTCGGGGGATCACACCTTACAGGCAAGGAAGCGCAGTGTCCGGCAATCATCCCCATGAGCGATCCCTCACCGATCTGGATGTCCGCGTGCGGGCGCTTGAAACCCTGCTCATCGACCAGGGGCTGGTGGATCCGGCCGCGCTCGACCTGCTGATCGAGACCTACGAACACCGGGTTGGCCCGCACAACGGCGCACGAGTGGTGGCCCGGGCCTGGAGCGATCCCGCCTACCGCGACTGGTTGCAGCAGGATGCGACCGCCGCGATTGCGTCGCTCGGTTTTACCGGTCGACAGGGTGAGCACATGGTGGCGTTGTTCAATGCGCCCGGGGTGCATCACCTTGTGGTGTGCACGCTGTGCTCCTGCTATCCGTGGCCGGTGCTGGGTCTGCCGCCCGCCTGGTACAAGTCACCCGCGTATCGATCGCGGGCCGTGATCGATCCTCGCGGTGTGCTGGCTGAATTTGGCCTGACCCTGCCCGACAGTACGGAGATCAGGGTCTACGATTCGACCGCCGAGTTGCGCTATCTGGTGATTCCCGAGCGGCCACAGGGCACGCAAGGCTGGTCTGAGGACCAGCTGGCCGCCATCGTCAACCGTGACGCCATGATCGGCACGGGCGTGATCGGACCTGTCGCCGATTCGGTCGCCGAATCGGTTGCTGGGCCAGTCGCATGAACGGCCCTCATGATCTGGGGGGGGCCCAGGGCTTCGGGCCGATTGCGCCCGAGGCCGGTGAGCCGCGCTTTCATGACGAGTGGGAGCGGCGCGCCTTCGCACTCACCCTGGCCATGGGCGCCAGTGGTGCGTGGAATCTCGATCAGGCGCGCTCCGCCCGCGAATCCCTGCCCCCTGCGCTCTACCTGTCGAGCTCCTACTACCAGATCTGGTTCGAGGCGCTCGAGCGGCTGCTCCAGGCGCGCGGACTGACCCGCCAACCGCCCGGCGCATCGACCCCGCCCCGGGTCTTGAAGGCGGCCGATGTCCCGGCTGTACTGGCCCGCGGCGGGCCCACCGAGCGCGCGCCTACACGCGAGGCACGGTTCGCAGTGGGCGATGCGGTGCGTGCCCGCATGATGCATCCGACCGGCCACACCCGGTTGCCGCGCTACCTGCGGGGCCATGTCGGACAGATCGAGGCCGTGCGCGGCATGCATGTCTATCCCGACACCCATGCCGCAGGTGAAGGCGAACAGCCGTGCTGGCTCTACACCGTGCGCTTTGAGGCAAAAACCCTGTGGGGTGCGGACACCACGGCCGCCTCGGTGCATGTGGATTGCTGGGAGCCCTACCTTGATGCCGAGCCCGCCTGATCCTGGCGCGCTTGATCCAACCATGACGGATCCGGGCCCATCCGATTCAAGCCACCCTGACTGCACTGTTCCGGCGGTGGAGTCGCCCCCAGCGCCCTGGACGCAACGACCGGCGTCAGTGGTCTTTGAAGCACCCTGGCAAGCGCAGATCTTTGCGCTGGTGGTGCAGTTGAATGAGCGCGGCGTTTTCCGCTGGCCCGAGTGGTCGGCTACGTTGGGCGAGGTGATTGCCCAGGCGCCACCGGTCGATGGCCGCGCGCAGTCTGCCGCAGTCGGCCCTGGCGTTGCAGAGCAAGGATCATCCGCTGGGGAATGGGGTTCGAGCCAAGTCGATGCAGCTTTTTCCGCAGGTGGCTGGGAGCACTGGCCCGCTGCGCTCGAACGGCTGCTTGTGCGCCGGGGCATTGCCGCACCCGGCGCCCTTGTGGCGCTGAGACAGGCCTGGCAGAGGGCCGATGAGTCGACTCCGCACGGCCAGCCCGTCAGGCTGGGAAGCGGTTTCCGTCGTCTGGCTGCGGAAGACGCGCCGCCCGCGGAGCGGGGGTCGGCAACCGGGCCAGTGCGCGCGCGCAGTCCTTGATCAGCCCCGGACCCTGATAGATCAGACCGGTGTAGACCTGGACCAGGTCAGCCCCAGCTTCGATCTTGCCCAGCGCATCCTGGGCACTCATGATGCCCCCCACGCCAATGATCGGATAACCCGATGGCAAGGCTTGCCGCAGCGCCCGAATCACCCGGTTGCTGGCCTCGCGCACTGGGGCTCCGGAGAGGCCGCCGGCCTGCTCGCTGTTTTCCAGCCCTTGCACGCCCTCTCTGGAAATCGTGGTGTTGGTGGCGATCACGCCGTCGATGGCATAGCGGGCCAGCCGGCTGGCAACCAGTTCAATCTGACGCTCATCCAGGTCTGGGGCGATTTTGAGGAGTACCGGCACCATGCGTCCAAAGGTACGGTAGAGCTCGTAGCGCTCGCGAGCGATCCGGGTCAGCAATTCATCGAGCGAATCACCGCCCTGCAACTGCCGCAGGTTCTGCGTGTTGGGTGAGGAAATGTTGATCGTGATGTAGTCCGCGATTGGCCAGAATGTGGCCATGCCGGAGAGGTAGTCGGAGGCAGCATGTTCGATCGGCGTGTCGGCATTCTTGCCGATATTCACTCCGACCGGCCCCTTGAATTCCCGATCGAGCAGGCGGTCGATCATGTGCTCGCTGCCGCGATTGTTGAATCCCATCCGATTGATCATCGCCTTGGCCGTGGGCAGCCGGAACATGCGAGGTTTGGGATTGCCTGGCTGAGGCCGGGGCGTCACGGTCCCGGCCTCGACGAATCCAAAACCCATGGCACCAAATGCTCCGAGGGCTCGGGCGTTTTTGTCCAGCCCCGCTGCCAGACCGACCCGATTGAGAAACGTCAATCCCATCAACTCGACAGGATCGTGGATGGTTCGTCCACAAAACGGCCGAATCAGGTGCCACTCGTGAAAGAACGGCAGCAGATCCAGCGCGAAATCGTGAGCGGTCTCGGGCGGCAAGGCAAAGAGTGCGGGGCGCACCAGACGGTAGAGCCTCATGATGCGGGCATGCGCTGCCAGTGGCCTGCGATGAGCTGTTCCATGGGCTGAAAGTGCGCCTTGTAGGCCATCTTGGGACTGCCATCGATCCAGTAGCCCAGATACAGATAGGGCAGGCCCAGTTGTTTGCATTGTGCGATTTGCCACAGCACATTCCATGTGCCGTAGCTCGCCCGGGCTTCATCCGGATCGAAGAAGGTATAGACGGAGGAGAGTCCATCATCGAGGATGTCGATGATCGAGACCATGCGAAGCACGCCCTGGCCATCGCGAAACTCGACCAGTCGGGTATTGACACGGCTTTGCAGCAGGAATTGCGAGTACTGGTCGCGGCTGTCCTGATCCATGCCGCCACCCGAGTGGCGGGCGGCCTGGTAGCGCAGGTAGAGCTCGTAGTGCTCGGTCGAAAATCCGAGCCTGGCAATCAGCACCTTGAGATGTCCGTGCCGCTGCTGCGCGCGTCGCTGACTGCGATTGGGCGTGAACAGAGCCACCGGCACACGAACCGGAACGCAGGCCCGACAGCCATCGCAATGAGGGCGGTAGGTGAAGACACCGCTGCGCCGGAACCCGGTGCGAACGAGCTCGCTGTAGACGTCGGCGTTGATGAGGTGATTGGGCGTGGCCACCTGCGAGCGCGCCTGCTGACCGGGCAGGTAGCTGCACGGGTAGGGCGCTGTGGCATAGAACTGCAGCGCGGAGAAGGGCAGTTCCTTGAGGTGCGTCATGCGGTTCGCGTCATTCGGAAGCGGTTCGCGTCATTCGGGAAACTCCGGAGTGACCCGGGACCAGTCGGGTGGTGGCTGATCGACCAGCAGCGTCACCCGATCGAGGAAGTCGCTGCGGCGGATCGGTCGACCGCCCATCGAGGCCAGATGGGATGTCACCTGCTGGCAGTCTATCACCGGGAATTCCATGCTCCGCAGCAGGTTCACCAGCACAGCCAGCGCACATTTGGAGGCATCGGTCCGGCGCGTGAACATCGACTCGCCAAAGAACATGCGGCCGATCGAAACACCGTAAAGCCCAGCGATCAGTTCGCCGTCTTCACGGATCTCGAGCGAGTGGGCAACCCCCTTGCTGTGAAGCTCCCCATAGGCCCGTCGGATGAGCGGGGTGATCCAGGTGCCGTCCTGATCAGGCCTGGGCGCTGCGCATTCACGCATGACCGCATCGAAGTCGGTATCGAGACTGACCTGCCAGCGGCCTTCACGGCGGATTCGGCGCAGGGTCTTGTGCAGGGATCGCGTGCAGCGGAACTCCGAGGTGAACAGCACCATGCGGGGATCGGGTGACCACCACAGCACGGGCTGGCCTGCGCTGTACCAAGGGAAGATGCCTGCCCGATAGGCTTCAAGCAGCCGGGCGCCCGAAAGATCCCGGCCGGCCGCGACCAGACCATCGGGTGAACGCAGCGCCCGCTCAGGCGAGGGCAGCGGGTCGTGCGGTTCGATCCAGGGCAGGGACATCCGGATAGACCGGTGTGATGCGATCAGGCCTTCGGAGCAGGCGGGCTCCAGCGGATTTCACTGGTGTGCACACCGAACTGACCGGCTTTGCGATCGGCAAAGAACCATTTGAGCGTCTGGCCCACGGTCCGAAAGGCGATCTCATCCCAGGGAATTTCATGCTCTTCGAAGAGCTTGGCCTCCAGGCTTTCCGGGCCGGGCTCGAAGTCGAGGTGCAGCAGGCGCGCACGATAGAACATGTGCACCTGATCCACATGCGGCACATCGATCATGGAAAAAACCGGACCCAGTTCGATGCGGGCACCGGCCTCCTCGAGGGTTTCGCGGGTGGCGCCTTCGGCGGTGGTTTCGCCGTTTTCCATGAAGCCCGCCGGCAGCGTCCAGTAGCCATGCCGGGGCTCGATCGCCCGGCGGCACAGCAGCACGCGCGACTCCCAGGTGGTCACGGTGCCGAGCACCATCTTGGGGTTCTGATAGTGGATGGTGTTGCAGTGGTTGCAGCAGTGGCGCATGCGGTTGTCACCCGCGGGCACTTCAAGCACCACGGTCTCGCCGCAGCTTGAGCAGAATTTCATGAGTCGTCCTCGATCAAGTCAGAGTATGCCGCAGCCGCACACCGAAGCCTGCTTCTGTGCTATATTCTCGCTCTTCCGGACGCGGGGTGGAGCAGTCTGGCAGCTCGTCGGGCTCATAACCCGAAGGTCGCAGGTTCAAATCCTGCCCCCGCAACCAAGGCGTTTGCCGCCCGTGTTTTACATCCAGGCGTCGTCGCCGTCCCGGTCGCTCAAGCATGCGACCCCCGGTCGCCTCAGTTTTCGTCAACGCCGCACAGTCAGTGGGTTGCGCCCTTCAGGTTGACCGCAGGCACCCGGGCCCGCTCCCTGACCAGATACTCCCCGGTTTCCTTTTTCGTTCTAGTTTTGCCCCGAACGGGCCATCCGCTGCCCTTGAGTGCTCCTTCTGCCGAGGGCACCGTCATCGCCAGGGTCAGGCCCACCCACGAGAAGCCCGACTGCTCATGGCCGAGCAACGCCACATGTGTCACTTTCAATCCCTTTCCCACCGGAAGCGCTCTGGGCCTGCGCGAGCGACATGCCCAGGGCAAGCATGCAGGCCAGTGCCAACCGAAAGGTAGAAAATGACATGGTTGTGAAACTCCGGATGTGGCTGGTATTCTGCACTTCTCGTTTGCAGCCGTTGCCTGGCAAGAGACCGAGTCGCCTGAGCGCTGTCGGATTGCTGGATCGCTCGGGGTTCGATGGCGTTGCTTTGCCTGCCGGAACCATCCGAAGCCCTGCGGCGCTTTCCTGCCTTCGGCAGACTTCACTGCTGCGGCACTCATTGCCGCCACCCATTGCCACATGAATACCGCGCAAGCCAAGCGCATCATCGAGGCCGCTCTCCTGTGTGCTGAGCAACCCCTTGCAGTGGCCGATCTGCGACGCCTCTTCGCCGAGGATTTCGAGATCGGTGCCGACACGGTTCGGACCCTGCTTGAGGAATTGCAGGCCGATTGGCATGACCGAGGTGTGCAGCTCATTCCTCTGGCCACCGGATGGCGCTTCCAGAGTGCGCCCGACATCGCGCGTTACATCGAGCGACTCAACCCGGAGCGACCGCCTCGTTACTCGCGGGCCGTGCTTGAGACTCTCGCGATCATTGCCTATCGCCAGCCCGTCACGCGGGGCGATATCGAAGAAATCCGCGGGGTTACGGTCTCGTCGCACATCATCAAGAGCCTTGAGGATCGCGGCTGGATCGAGGTCATCGGCACCAAGGACGTGATCGGTCGGCCTTCGCTCTTTGCCACCACGCAGCAGTTTCTCGATGACCTTGGCCTGCGCAGCCTCATTGAATTGCCGGCCCTGGACTCCGACGCGCCAGCCACGGATGCGATTGGCCAACGGGCCATCGATTTCGATGCGGCCCTGAAC
>Ga0255100_1000050_pt1 | contig 54122 bp, 33 predicted proteins | sample Colum_Colum_RepB_2_FD_188449 | JGI IMG/M metagenome (GOLD analysis project Ga0255100, IMG submission 188449) | Freshwater microbial communities from Columbia River, Oregon, United States - Colum_Colum_RepB_8d | ecosystem: Environmental > Aquatic > Freshwater > River | place: USA: Oregon...
GTCCCACTCGGCTGCCCCAGCTGCCAAGCCCGCCGCGCCTGCAGCTCCCGCTGCGAAGCCCGCCGCCCCGGCCAGCCGCCCGGCTGCCAAACCCGCCAGCATCAGTGGCCTCGACATGGGATTGGCCTTCGCCGCGATGGTCCTCGGCATCGCCGCCGTCGCCGTGCAATTCTTCGTTGCGAACTGAGTTTCTTAGACTTTCTTCATCTCCCTATGGCTGCTGCCAACATCATCACTGCGACCACCGAGAACTTTCCCACCGAGATCATTGGGTCCGGACAACCCGTGCTGGTGGATTTTTGGGCCGAGTGGTGTGGCCCTTGCAAGATGCTCGGTCCGGTTCTTGACGAGCTGGCCACCGAATACGCCGGCAAGGCCAAGATCGCCAAGGTCAACATCGACGACTATCAGGACCTGGCCGGTCAGTTCGGAATCCGCTCCATCCCCACCCTGTTGCTCTTCAAGGGTGGTCAGGTGGTTGAGCAGTCGGTGGGCCTGAAGTCCAAGAAGGATCTCAAGGCCAGCCTCGACCGAGCCATCGCCGGTTGATCTGACTCCAATCCCAACGTTTTTGCAAAAACCGCCCGGCAAACCCGGGCGGTTTTTTCTTGGGTTGGACTGTTGGCCTCATACTTCTGGGAACAGGAGACGACCACCCTCATCCCATGCCAGGATCTGCGCCAATCAGATCGGACCATTGTCAATGAGGCGCGTCTTGCCGACGAAGACCGCCAAAACGATGCGATGCCCTCGGCGGACCGAGTCCACGGGGCGCAAGGTATCCGGATCGACGAAGGCGACGTAGTCCAGGCGCGCGGCCGGACATTCGGCCACCAAGGCTTCCACTCCCTGACGGAGACGGGCTGATGAAATCCCCTGCGCACATCGCCGGACCTCTTGGCGGACCCATTGCTGGGAACGCCACAAGACCGTGGCTTGCGCACGCTCCTCGGGTTGCAGGTAGCGGTTGCGCGAACTCATCGCCAGCCCATCCGATTCCCGCGTGGTCGGTGCCACCACGATCCGGATCGGAAATTGGAGATCCTTCACCATGCGCCGAATCACGGCCGCCTGCTGCCAGTCCTTGGCCCCGAAGACCGAAACCTCGGGCAAGACGCAGTTGAAGAGCTTGGCCACCACGGTGGTCACGCCCCGGAAATGGGTGGGACGCGAAGCCCCCTCCAGACCCTGCGTCAATCCCTCCTCCACGACATAGGTCGAGTAATTCCCGTCGTCGCGCCCCGCATACATGTCGCCGTCCGTTGGAGCAAAGATCACGTCCACCCCGGCCTCGCGGCACAACTTGGAATCCCGGGCGAAATCTCTGGGGTACTTGGCCAAATCTTCCGTCGGTGCGAACTGGGTGGGGTTCACATAAATGCTCACCACCACCAACCCGTCGGGCCCGACCCGCCGCCGCGCCTCATGCACGAGGCTCAGGTGACCCGCATGCAGATAACCCATGGTCGGCACAAAACCGACTCGGAGGCCTTGGCTCCGCCATTGCAGCGCCTGACGCTGCATGGCCTTGGGCGATCGGATGATTCGCATGCCGAAAGCCTGCGCGCGACTGGGCGAAGTTCAAGCCCTCGGCGATCCAGGTCGGCGATCCAAGTCCTGGGTGCCTCCACGCTGTCCGGATTCCCGACCTTCTCGAACTCTTGTCGCGGCAGGACATCGGCCTATGATCTACCTCCGACATGACTCTGGAGTTCCTCAAGATGAGCGGGGCCGGCAACGACTTCATCCTGCTCGACAACCGCAATGCCCGCATCGTGCTGACTCCGGAGCAGGTGGCCAAATTGTGCCACCGGCAGTTCGGCATCGGAGCCGACGGCCTGATGCTTCTGGTGCCCAGCCTCACCGGCAAGGCCGACTGGGCCTGGCGCTTCTACAACTCCGACGGATCCGATGCGGCCATGTGCGGCAACGGTGCCCGCTGCTTCGCGCGGTACATCCAACGCACCACGGGTTGGACCAAGCCCACGGTGACCTTCGAGACCGCCGCCGGTGTGATCACCGCCGAGTTCCAGGGAGAGCGGGTGACCATCAACCTCACGGCTCCGCACGACCTCCGCTTATCTGAGAAGGTCGCGACGCAAACGGGAGTCTTGGAAGTGAGTTCCATCAACACCGGTGTGCCGCATGCCGTGGTCTTCGTGGAAGACGCCGACAAAGCCATGGTGCAGCCCTTGGGTTCGGAACTGCGCTGGCACGAGCACTTCAAACCACGGGGAACGAACGTGAATTTCGCGCAGGTCCAAGGCCCCAACCAACTCCGCGTGCGGACCTATGAGCGCGGCGTCGAAGGAGAGACTCTGGCCTGCGGCACCGGTGTGACGGCCAGCGCTCTGGTCGCCTCCCGACTGCACGGCTTCACTTCACCCATCCGCATCCAGGTGCAAAGTGGGGATGAGTTGAGCGTTTCCTTCCGATCCGACGGCCAAGGAGGCTTCAGCGATGTCCGACTGGGCGGACCTGCCTCGTTCGTCTTCGAGGGACGGATCCTGATCTGACAGCGATCCGAAATCGCTCGATGAGGTCAAATCCCAGCATCCGAGGGATGAAGCCCGAGTCCGTGTGTTGTTTTTTCTCAATTACCAGTAGGTTCCCGACAACCGCATGAGCCTTCCGAAGAAATCCACGGCCGCACCCGCGCTGGTGGTGGGCATTTTCGTCTTCATTCTCGGGATCGCCGCGACGGCCTGGTGGTTCCAGCGATCCTCGAACGACGATTCCCAGTTCGCCACCCACATGAATGCCGGCCGCGGCTACCATGCGGCAGGCGATGCTCGGAGGGCGATCGAGGCGTTTCAGGCGGCCTTGTTGATGAATCCGGCCAACCCGGATGTGCATCTCAATCTGGCCAACGCCTACCTCCTGGCCAGCCAGCCTTCTCAAGCGCTGGTTCATGCCCGTGAGGCACTGCAAGTCGAACCTGGCCGGGGGGGCGCTCATTATCTGGCCGGTTGTGCCCACCTGCGACTCGGGGCGTTTTCCAATGCCGTCCAATCACTGACCGAAGCCAAGCAAGCCGACCGCACCCTCAACACTGTCAGCTTCCAACTCGGCCTGGCCTATGCGGGTTGGGGGCGCTTTCCCGACGCCGCCGAACAGTTCGTGGAGGTCATTGAATTCGACAAGGATCACCCCTCGGCCCATTACCAACTCAGTCAAGCCTACTTGCGACAAGGAGCACGGGAACAAGCGGCGGCTGAACTGGCCGAACACCAACGGATTTCCGCGGGCAAGTCGCAGGCGGCCGACAATCCGACTCTCTTTGAGAAGTGCAAGTACACCGAGATCCTCGCTCCATTCGCCCTCGAACAGCCTGAATCCGACCCAGTCTCCGTCCGGTTTGTAGAAGACACCGCGCGCGCCCTGGGGCCCGAGGCGGGACAATTGCGGGGACCGTTCGGCTTGTTCGACCTGAACCGTCGCGGCTGGAACGATGTCCTGCTCAGCGACGACAAGGGATCGCTCCGCCTGCTGTGGAACTCCAACGCAACCTTCGCCGCGAGGTCAGAACCCTGGGTCTCCACGGTTGGCACGGTTCAGGAAATCGTCGTGGGTGACTTGAACAACGACCGCTACGACGACGCGATCATCGTGGGTAGCGAAGGCTCGCAACTGCTCAAGTTCGCCACCAACGGATTCATGACAGATGGCTCAGCGCTCGGTGGTATCCGGGCCGTCAAGGCAACGGGAGCCACCCTCGGGGACATTGACGTGACGGGTAAACTCGCCTTGCTGGCGGTCACCCCAGAGGGCCGGTTGCGCGCCTTCACCAATTTCGGCACGGCGATTTTCAGAGAGCGCAAGGCGGCTCCACGAGATGGATTTGACGTCACGGGCGTGACCTCGGTGACCATCGAAGACTGGAACAACGACGACCTCCCGGATGTGCTGCTCACGCGCAAAGGGGAGCGTCCCTGGATCCTCACGAACCAACGGCGCGACGGTCTGGCGGCCGGAGCCCAGCCCATGGACTGGCCGGTGGCTCGATATCTGGCGGTCGGTGATTTCAACAACGATCTCCGCGCCGATGTCGCCCTGGTGACCGATGCGGCGGTGGCCTTGTATTTCGGCGGCCTCAAGGAACCCGTGCGCATTCCAGCCAAGAAAAATGGCATCCAAACCCTCCGCGCCCTCGACTACGACAACGACGGTTGGTTGGACTTGGTGAGTTGGGGCACCGACGGCCTCCGTGTCTGGCGCAACCGCGGCCGACGGGGCTTCCACGAAATGACCGAAGCGCTGGGTCTGAAACCGCTGGCCTCGTCGGTGGTGAACCATGCGTCCTTCGCCGACTTCGATCAGGACGGCGACATCGACTGCCTCGTCGAAAGCAAGGGAGCGGGCGTCCGATTCTTCCGCAACGAAGGAGCCAACGCGAACGGACTTGTGAAGTTTCGGCCCATTGGCAACCGCTCCAATTTCAGCGGCATCGGCCTGCGCATCGAACTCAACGCCGGCAATTGGCGAGCCCTGCGGAGCGTCCAGCGCAAGCCTGTGGAGATCGGCGTGGGCCGCCACAAGGACATCGAGACGGTCATCGCCCGCTGGGCCGACACGCAACCCTTGTTCGGAGTGAGTTCGCATCCGAAACAGGTGGTCGACCTCATCGAACCCAAGAACCCCACCGGCTCCTGCCCTTATCTCTATGCCTGGGATGGCACCCGGTTCCGCTTCCTGACCGACATCCTCAGCTCCGCGCCCGTCGGGCTGCCCTCGCGCCCCGGCCACAACATCGTGGCCGACCCGAGGGAATGGGTGGCTCTGGGAGGCACGACGGAGTTCGTTCCCAAGGACGGTCGCTACACCGTACAACTCACCGAGGAACTGCGCGAAATCCTCTACCTCGACGAAGCCAAACTCGGTTGGGTGGACATCGAGTCGAACGCCGAAGCCCACTCGACCAGCAAGCTGGTGCCCCGACAACCCTTCCCCCGGCACGAATTGCGGATTCTCTCCGGCCGCATCCCCCTCCGCGCCGCCCAAGCAGGCGACGGCACCGACCTCACCGCCACACTGGATCGGGAAGACGGCCAACGATTCTCGCCGCGCCTGCGCACTCCTCAACTGCGTGGACTGGCCGAAAGCACCTCGGTGCTGCTGGATTTCGGTCCCTTGGCAGGCTCACCGGAGTTGACCTTGGCCCTGAGCGGTTGGCTGCGATTTGGCGGCGGCATGGCCAACATCGCGGGCAGTCATGATCCGGAGTTGCCCTTCCCCTTCCCTCAACTCGAAGCGGAGACCGCCCCAGGCCAATGGAAACCCCTTCAGAACGTGGTCGTGGGCGTCCCCGCCGGACGCACCAAAACCATCCTCGTGCCCTTGGGAGGTCACTTGCCTGCGGGCACCCAACGGCTGCGGATGACCTACGCCTTCGAGCTGCATTGGGACCGCATCGCCCTGTTCCAGAACAATCGATCGGCCGAAGTGGGCACACTGCGCCCCACCTCGACCGACCTCCATTGGCATGGCTATGGGGAGTTCGCCGCCATGGGACCTTCCGACCCGTTGACACCGCTGCACGAGAACGTCCGCCAGCGTCCGCCGTGGCGAATCACCCCCAGCGGTTGGGCTACCCGGTATGGCGCGGTGGATCCGCTCCTTGCGGCGGAAGACAATGGCGTGGTCACGGTGGCCGCCGGCGACGAACTGACCCTGTCTTTCGCCGCAGACGCCCTGCCGAAGATTCCGTCCGGGCACCAGCGGCGCTTCTTCCTCTGGACCGTCGGATGGAACAAGGACGCCGACTACCACGTCGCGGCCGGCGACCGCATCGAACCCCTACCCTGGCACGGCATGGACGACGCCCGTCACGGTCAAGAGCCCCGCCCCGCCTTCGCCAGCGACGCACTGCACCAGCGTTTCAACACCCGTTGGGTGGGCCCGCTGAACTACGAACGCGTGGAGGCCAAGCGGGGAGAAAAGAAAACAGGCCGATGAACCCGGAAGGGCCTCGGCCTGTTGCAAACGGACTGCTGAAACCGAACCGCTTACGGATCAATTCCGGGAAAGAATTCGGCTCAACGGTCTCGAGCCTGGATTCAAACGGCGCGGCGAAAGGCACCTCGACGGAGTTCAGGACTCCACCGCACTCAGCTCCACGGGTTCGACGCGGACACCTTGCTTCTTGAGCCACTGGACTCCGGCGGTGATCTCCGACGCGGACCCTTCGACCTCCAGGCAGACGATGCCCACGACATCCGTCACGCTGGCCTGTCGGATGCTGGTCACCAACTTGAACTGGTGGCCCAGCTTCCAAATCACCGGCGCCTTGATGCGCTGAGGCGGATAAGTCAGCCAAAACCGCGCGGAGGTATGGGCCGAATCGGCCTGTTTCCGGAGGGTCTTGGTCGCTTTAGAGGCCTTGGGGGCGCTCTTTCCGGTGGCCGTTGCCTTGGCCGGTTTGGAGGTTTTGGTGGGCATGGTGCCGATGGAAACAGTGAAACTGCTGAAGAAGATCAACCTCCGGCGATGGCCGGAATGATGCTGATTTCGTCGCCGTCTTTGATGACGGTAGCCTGATTGTCGAGGAAGCGGATGTCCTCTTCATTGACGTACACATTGACGAAGCGGCGAACCTCACCCTTTTCGTCAATGAGTCGATCGGCAATGCCGGGGAACTGGTTCTGCAACTCGGCGATCGCGCCGGCAATGGTGCCAGGGCTGACCTGAACGAGTTCAACGTCGTGGGTGAGCTTGCGCAGCGGTGTAGGAATGCGGACTTGGACGGCCATAAGATCGGTTTCTAAAGTCCCAGAGAATCCGGGAATCCCGCCCGAAGGCAAGAACGCTGTCATCGCCGTCATCGCCTTCACAGGTGCCCTCGGCCGACGTCGATGACTCGCGGTTGGGCTTTGTCAGGCAGCGATCGCCGCCGCAGGCCTCGGAGCACCATACGGCAACTCGTCGGGAATCGGAGTGAAGCGGGAGAACGCCTCGAACATCCGGGAGAAATCCTTATTCACATCACCCGACAAGCAGTCGGTGAGGTCATTGGCCAAATCCGGAAATTGGTCGGTGATGGTCTTGAAGCTGACGTTCGGGTCGTAGAATGCGTACACCAGCTTGCGCATGTTCTCGATGCTCTGTCGGGTGACCCGACCGTATTCGGTAAAACGCTCCGGGGACACATCGCCCGCTTGGAGAGCGGCATGGATGGCATCCGCCGCGGCCACGCCCGTCTTGAGGGCGATCATCATCCCGCTTGAAAAAACGGGGTCCAGGAACCCCACGGCATCGCCCACCAGCACCAACCCGCGGTCCGCACAGTATTCGGAACGGAAGGTGTACTCGGCCGTGAGCCAGTACTGATCACAAACTTTACCGGTGGACAGGTGATCTTGGATCCACTGGTTCTGCCCAATCTCGCGTTGGAAAATCGCTTCGGGGTCCTTGAGGCCCCCACGGGTCAGGTACTTGCCATCGGCCACCACGCCCACGCTCACCCGATTGTTGTGCTGGGGGATGTACCAGAACCAACCCTTGTCCGGAATGAAAGCCACAGTGGTGCCTCCCTCATCAATGCCGGTGTCCCGCTTGGCTCCCTCGTAATAGGTCCACACGGCCACTTTGTTGAGCTTGGGATCGCCGCGTCGCCAAGCGTTGCGCGTGGCGGCGATGGCCTCGCGCCCCGTTGCGTCCACGGTGACCGGGCAGCGCACCTCCACCTCACCGTGCTCGCGGGACTTCACCCGGACGCCAGAGTAGGTGCCCACCCCGTCTTGGAGCAGTTCGGTGACTTCCGACTCTTCCCAAACCGTGACGCCGTGCTCTCGGGCATTATCGAGCATCATCTGGTCGAACTCGCTGCGCAGCACCTGCCACGACTGCGCCACCGTTTCGCGATCGTACCGGTTGAAGAAATAGAACGGTTGCGAAGCCCGGCCCGAGGGGGAAACGAACTGCACGGAATACTTCTTCATGAAGCCCGACTGGCGAAGCTTGGGGATCATCCCGATCCGCTCCAACGGCGGATAGGTGAAGGGGATCATCGACTCGCCAATATGGTAGCGGGGAAACTTCTCCCGCTCGATCACCAACACTCTGCGACCGTGCATGGCGAGTGCCGTGGCAGTGGAGCAACCGGCTGGACCCGCCCCAATGATGACCGAATCGTAGTTTTCGACCGTTTTCATACGCAGACGTACTATTTTCTAAAACAACAGGTACCCCACTCCTGGGGACATGCAAGCGGCGGATTGCTGAAAATCGTCCCTCTCTGGATCCCGCCTAAAAAACAACCGCGCCGCCGTGAAACACGAGGGCGCGGTCTTGGTGAAGAACTGGAGGAATCCTTACGGCTTCGGCGCCTCGGACTTCTTCTTCTGAGCGGCGGCTTCCTTCTGGAGGCGCTCGGCGTCGTTGGACTTGATCACCTCGATCTGAGCGCCCTTTTTCAACTCATCGGCACTCGGAACCTTGATGATGTCACTGGTGACGCTGCTGGGCAGCGGCGGGGCTGCCTGCGGCTTTACGTTGAGCAAGTCCACCTCGAAGATGAGGGTGGAATGGGGCGGGATCTTCGGCGGAGAACCGTTTTGTCCATAGGCCAGTTCCGAGGGAATCACGAACTGGTACTTCGAACCCACCGTCATGAGCTGCAAACCTTCGGTCCATCCCTTGATCACCCGGCTCAGGCCAAAGCTGGCTGGCTGTCCGCGAGTGTAGGAGCTGTCGAACTCGGTCCCATCAACCAGCGTACCGCGGTAATGCACCTCGACCACATCATCACCCTTGGCCTTGGCCCCCTCGGCGGCCTTGAGCACCTTGTACTGCAAGCCGCTCGCTGTCACCTTGACGCCTTCTTTGGACTTGTTGGCCGCCAGGAAGGCCTCACCCACCACCTTGGCCTTCTCACCGTCTTCCTTGCGCTTTTCATCCGCTTTTTTGCGAATCTCAGTGCTGTAGTTCCGCAAGATGACATTGGCTTCCCCGTCGGTGATCACCGTCGGTTTGCCCCGCAGAGCCTCCGAGAACGCCTTGATCACAACCTCGGTATCATGCTCGTAGTTGCCCCGAGACAACTGGCGCTTGATGTCACCCGCCAAGAGTACGCCCATGGCGTAGCTGTGCTTCTCGAGGTCGGTCTTGAACTTGCCAGCTCCGGGATCCGCCGGGGCGTTGGTGGAGGCGGCAGCGCCCGAAGCAGGCGCGGGTGGGGACACCTTGACGGCGTTGTTTTGCCCCATCACAGAACCGGCCAGAACGCCGGACAACAGGAAGATCGGAAGTGTTTTCATTGTCAGCCTACGTATTCCACCCCGGGCTCTACGGCGAGCTACAGGGCGGTTGCTTGACAATGGTCTACCAGCCTTTTCGCCCCAAGTCGAGAGCCGGCGATAACCTCACGTTTCAAATCGAGCGCAGGAACCGGCAGAGAATCCGTCCACCTCTTCGTTTTGTCGGATGGGCGAAGCTTGCCTTGGAGACGCCAGGAACGAGTCTATCGGCCGATGCCAAGCATTGTCGGAATTGAAGCGGAATCCCGCGGTGCGTCCTTCTGGGAACACCGGATAACGGGGCTTCTGGTGCTACTTTTCCTCGCCGGATGGCTGCCGGTGTTGGCGGCTCCCATCGAGGTAGTCTCCGGCAAAAACCAAACCTTCCGAGCAGGACTCACCTACCTGGTTGGGAGACCCATTCGATTGGAGGGATCGGTGCGCTTCGAGGGTGGATGCGTGATCAAGTTCCTGCCGGGAAGATCAGCGGGGTTGGAGTTGGGAAAAGACGCCCGGGTTTCTTGGCAGGCCACGCCCGAGTCCCCCATCGTGTTCACCGCCTCCGACGATGATTCAGCAGGAGAGCCTGTTCCGGGATCCGTGGGAACCCCAAAAACCAACCCCTACGCCGACGTCGCCCTTTCCGTGAACGGTGCACGCTTGGAGTCCGACCAGTCCCGCTGGAATGACTTCCGCATCTCCCACGCCCGGGTGGCTTTGCAGTGGACCGGGACTACCGCGGCCTTGTGGCATTTCGAGATCCAGCACTGCGACGTCGGCATCGAATCCACCAACAGCACCTTGGCGCTCCGCAACGGCCTCTTCCACCGGGTGACGGCCCCCTTCAGCGACTTGAAGTCGAGCCGTGTGAACGGTCAGCAACTCACCATCGCCCGAGCCGACATCCTCAACCGAAGGTCATCGGATTCCTCGCTCGAATTGCTGCGCTGCGTGATCGGAGAAGTGGCCGATTCCCGGGGCTTCACCCACGCCTCGCCCGACGGAAACCCGAACGCGATCGTTCCGCCCACGGTCACCGATGCCTTCGTTGAAGCGGCGGGGTCACTCTATTTGCCTCCGGGGAGTCGGCGGATACGCCCTGGCTTCGGGCACACCCTCCTCGACCCGGAATTGGCCGCGGTTCTTCCGAGCATGACCGTCCTCCCGCCCGAGACCTTGCCAACGCTGATCACCCAGGCGCTGTACCTGAAACCCCGTGCCATCCAAGACCAGGCCTTGACCGAGGCCGGTGGCATCAACCCCATCAAACTCGGCTTCCACCATTGGCCCATCGACTACTGGGTCAACGGAACCACCGTCAGCAATGCTCTGGTCACTGTGGCCACGGCCACGGTGCTCCGAGAGTTCCCGCGCCATGGTTTTCGCTGGATCGGATCGAGCTCCCTCCGGCGCGAATCGGACCTTGCGGACACGACGGAGACACCGAAGTCACGGTCGGTCCCTGGACGCGGCGACCGCGACCGCGATGGGCGCACCGATCTCCAGGAGTTCCTCGACGGCACCGATCCTGACAACCCGTCGAGCAGCACGCCAAAAAACCTGTCCTCCTTCGGATTCGACTCCGACCGCTTCGAGTCCGACGGCGGCACGGCCCCGTTGCCCGGTTCCTCGGCGTCCCGAGAACCCTCGTTCGACCGAAGTTCAGCCGGATTCCATCGAGCCGGCCAAGTGCTGCTTTACCCACTGAGCTCGACCCGCGACGGCATCACGCGGACCCACCTCCAACCGCTCCACGGATCCATCTCCGTCGACTACTCCCCGGATTGGTTCCATGGCGCGACCAATGATGCTCCCGGCGCGGAATGCGTGCTTTTGGAAGCCCCGGGATTGCGTGTGAGCATCGATGCCACGGGCCGCCGACTCGGGCTCACCCGGATTTCCGAGACCTTCCAGCAAACCCTTTGGTCTCCCCTCCCCCGATCGTCACTCCATGGCTATGCGGCGACGGGACGAACCAACTGGACCTTCCACCTTTCCTTCACCGCCGACACCTTTGATCGGCTCCCCCGGGAATCCCACACACGCCCCTCCAGCCCGCATGCCGACCACAACACCTTCAGTTTGGGCAACGCCCTCGACGGCCAATCCCCAGCACTCGGCCGATTGGATCGAGTCATCGTGCGCAACCATTTGAAACCCCGAAGCATTGGCAGTCCCAACCCGCCGGACGGTCTCGTTCGGGGCGAACACCGATCCCTCGAAGCGGATGACTCCCATCGCATTTCCGGAGAGTCCCTGGCTTCAGGCATCCGACTGAACTTCCAGCGGGAGTGGGAGGGTGACGGAGACCACGGGGCCTTCTACCCCATCGCGCGCAAGTCCTGGGGCCCTAACCCCACCGACTGGGAAACCATAGATCGAGATGCGCGCACCTCTGTCTTCCTCGACCCGAATGCTCGACCCGGACAGACCTACGGTTACCGGGTCCTCCGGACGAATCAGGCACCACTGGAACTGTGCGTGGCTCATGACACACCGCCGAACAACGACCGCGGACGCGCGCTCTTGCTGGTCGATGAAACCCTCGCTGAGCGCCTGACTGGAAGCTTGGCGCGCTACCGTGCCGACCTCATCGCCGACGGCTGGGAAGTCGTTCAACACCGGGTACCACGCCACTGGGATGCCGACCCGCAAGACTTCGACTGCCGACGCTACGAAGCCGAATCACTCCCGCGGAACAAGACCAATCTCCTCGCCATCAAAGCCCTCATCCGACGCGAATACGAAGCGCATCCTGGCCGAACTCAGGTGGCCGTGCTCATCGGGCACCCCACCATACCCCAAAGCGGTTGGGCTGCCGAAGACGGACATATCGGTTGCCAAGATCCCGCAGGCATCCACCTGGGTGCCTGGCCCGCCGACCTCTTCTACAGCGACCTCACCGGAAAGTGGACCGACACCCAGTCCTTCAAGACCGGCTGCCCCGACTGCCCCCGCAGCCAATGCACCTACTGCATCCTCGGCAACGACGCCGGAGACGGCCGCTGGGACCAGAACGAACTACCTCGGGAACCCGATGGCCGTCCCGGCCGCATTGAAGTGCCGCTGGGGCGCATCGACTTCGCTCGACTCTCCCACTTCGACAGCCGATTCGCCGAACTCAAGGGCAATCCCAAAAGCGCAGCCGACATCGAAATCGCCCTGCTGGAGCGCTACTTCGACAAGGCCTGGAGGTACCGACGAGGACTCCTCCCGTTTCAGGACACCGCCATCGGTTATGCCAATGTCTTAGGCGCTTTGGTGGATCGGAATCTCGTTCACATCGCTTCCCGATCCGGACTAGCAGAACCCCTGCAGCCGGTGGCATGGAACTCCGACTTGTTTCAGGAAGGGCCACCCGTCCGCTGGGGGTTCCAGACCGACTACTCGCATTTCGGGGTCCTCGGGATGACTGGAGCGGCGAAGCCCGGCCACAGCCACTTCGCCAAGAATGTCGCCTGGAAACGGCCTGGCGATGTCCCGCGGGTCGCCTTCCTGTTCGCCTTCGGCTCCTTCCTGGGGCAGTGGTACAGCGGCTATGGAGAAGACTTTTTGCGCACCTGTCTGGGCAGTGAAAACTCCGTGCTGCTGGCTGGCACGGCCGCCGCTTTCTCGCCCTGGATCACCGACCGGGTCCACACCGGAGCCCCCGCCCATGCGATGCTCACCGATTCCGCAGAACGCAACGCCTCAGTCAATGCGCGACTCACCTACTTGCTAGGCGACCCCTGCTTGCTGGAGCACCCATTGAAGGCTCCCCTCGATTTTCAAGCTCGCATCCAGAACGGCATCACCGAACTCACTTGGACCACCTCGCCCGAGGCCGATCGGGGTTACCGCATCGACTCGGCTCCCGCGAACGACTCCACCACGTGGACTCTGGTGCAGGAACTACCACCAGTGACCACGCGACTACGCCTCGACTCCAGCGCCGGCGGCAAAACCTTCCGTCTCCGAGGCTTGGGCACCGTAACCAATGGTTCTGGCCGCCATCAGCAATGGACCGCCCCGGGATTTGCCAAACCTTGATCCGTGTGTTGATCACCGATTCCGGTTCTCCAGTTTCCGACTGGAACCATTGGCCCTGTACCTGCTAAGCAAATTATCAGTCCCTACCGATCTTGATATGATGAAACCCGTTTTCGCCGGCTGGATACTCTGCGGAGTCCTGGGGATGGTCCGGATGGTTGCCGAGACTCCCGGCATTCTGTCCCTCGCCTGGACCAACGGACGCCCCTCGCTCGAATTCCAATTGGTGCCCTCGGTTTCCGAATACCGGGTCCGAAGCACCCCTTCTCTCGGGACATCGGCATCACCCCTCGCCGGTAAGCACTGGGGCAACCGATGGACATCCGATTCAGCCGCGGTGGGCGATTCTGGTTTTTACCAACTCGAAGCCCTGCCGCTGGCGAGCGAAATGGTGCGGTCCAGCACACTCCTCAACCGCATCGCTTACGGCCCAACCCCGGACGATCTAAATCGGCTCGCCACCCTGGGCACCGACGCCTACATCGAGGAGCAACTCGCACCCGAGAAGATTTCGGAAAACCTGGACGAATCCACGGAAACCGGTCCGGTTTGGCGGAAAGTCATCATCACGGGCACGGGCTCCTCCTCCAAACTCTACCTGTACTTGAATGGCGCCGGCGACGCGTACCTCGACGACTTCCGTCTGGTCGCCGGCACCACCGACAACGGAACCGCTGCGAACTTGCTGATCAACGGCGATTTCGAACAACCCCTGTCCTCCGCCAACTGGGCCACGACCACCAACACCGTCCATTCGGCCCGCACCACCGACTACGTGCATGGAGGCAATGCGTCCTTCCATCTGGTTCAAAAGACCGCTGGAAGCAGTGGGACCGATTCGGTGATTCAAACCATCCCCACAAACCTCAGCGCCTCCACTCCTTACACCCTGAGTTTCTGGTACCTGACCCAATCATCAGGCCTGCAACTGACCGCAAGACTCAGCGGTAGCGGCATTGCAGCAACCGTCCCACTGCAGGGGGATGCCGAATCGCCCATCCCCTACTATTCGCGGCTACAAAACGGCACCGCCACCATCGGTGACTTGCGCGCTTGGCATGTCCTCCACGCGATTCAGTCGCGCCGCCAATTGGCCCAGGTGTTCCAGCAATTCCTGGAGAACCACTTCGTCACCGAATACTCCAAAGGCTTGACCTACTTCGATGAGCGGGCCGGATTGCCCAATGCCTGGTCGGGCCCGGAATCGACTCGGCAGGAGTTCAAAGAAAACATCCGCTGGCGGCAGGCCTTCCTGAACCCGCAGTGCACCTTCCACGACCTCCTGAAGATCAGTGCCGAAAGTCCGGCCATGATCATCTACCTCGACACTGTCCTGTCCCGGGGCGACTACAACACCACCACCAAGACCAACCGCATCGCCAACGAGAACTACGCCCGCGAGTTGTGTGAACTCTTCGCCTTCGGCGTGGACAACGGCTACGACCAAGGCGACATCGAACAAATTTCCCGGGCCTGGACCGGATGGACGGTGGAACTCCTCGCCACCAATCAGGCGGCCAACCCCTTTGCGCCGCGGACCACCGCGATGATCAACTCCGGGCTCACCAATGCCACAGAGCGCAACAGCGTCACCAACCTCATCGGACTCTGGTCCTTCCGCTACCGGACTGATCGCCATGATCCCCGGGTCAAGTGGGTGTTCTACGAACGGGATGCCCAAGGGAACATCCTCACCAACTCGCCCAAGACTGTGCCTGCCCGGTTTGGTCCTCCATGGGCGGGTCGTCCTTACGGTCTGAAGCTCAACAACGGCACAACCACCAACGGCATCCAAGATGGCTACCAAACAGTCCGTCACATGGCCGACCAACCCTTCACCCAGGAATATCTGTCGGTGAAACTTTGCCGCCTGCTGGTGCACGACAACTTCCACCACGGCTACGACTTCACCGATGCGGAAACCTCCCCCGAGGAGTCACTGGTCCACGACTGCATGCTGGCCTGGGAGAACCCTCCCCAAGGTGGCCCCAAAGGGCAGATGCGTAACGTTCTGCGAGTCATCCTCAAGAGTGATCTCTTCCGCAACCCGAACACCGCGGCCGCCAAGGTGAAGACGCCTCTGGAGTTCGCGGCCTCCACGTTGCGAGCCTTCCGCGCCTCCAAACCCGATGGAACCCTCACTGCGAGAGCCGACGCGCCCAGCCTCGTGGCCTCCGGCGGATTGCTGGACCGGGCCGGCCGCATGCGCCTCTTCGACCGAGCCGAACCCGACGGCTACGCAGAAGATGCCGGCGGTTGGATCAGTGCCGGCACCCTCAGCGAGCGCTTGCGCTATGTGCAGTCGCTGGCTCTGGCCGGAGCCGGACTGGCGACGGGCACCGGCGTGCGTAGCTCACCCGATTCACTGGGCTTGAGCCGGATGGATCCCTCGGCACTGCTGGCGCTCCGCCTGACCAACGGAGCCAACCGTTCTGCTGAAGCCGTCACCGATTACCTGCTCCGGTTGCTGTTTCCTTCTGAAGGCTCCGCCAACTTCAGCCAGTATCGGTCACTGGGCATCCAGTTTCTCAACACCACCGACAACGGCACCACGCCCTCCGAGTTCGCCGGGCTGGTTCCCGGAACCAAGGACTACGATACCCGTGTGCGTGGCCTGGCCGCCCTCCTGCTGAGTTCACCCCGTTTTCAGGAACAATGAGGTCCGGCACTGAAAACCGCTCCGACTCCCGCGCCATGAATACGCCCCATATCCTCACCCGCCGGAACTTCTTCAGCACCGCCACCGGCCTAGCGGCCACGGCTGCCCTCAGCTCGCTGACCGATGTGCCGCTCTTCGTCCAGAAGGCACTCGCAGAGGGCGGGATCGGACAACCGAACGCCAACGGCCGGGTGAAGAAACTGCTCTTCATCTTCCTGCGCGGGGCCAATGACGGCCTCAACAACGTCATACCCCACGGCGACGACGCCTACGGTCCCAAAATCCGCGACAACATCGCCATCCCGGTCGATCCCGCACAAAGCTGGAACGCCCAGGGCAAGGCGCTGTTTCCTGAGGCGGGCACCACCGGGGCCACCTTCGCCTATCCCTACTCACTGCCACTGGGCAATGGGTTTGCCGGACTGCATCCGGCACTCAAATTCCTGACGCCGGTCTACAATGCGGGTGAATTGGCCCTCATCCACCGGGTGGCTTATCCGCAGCAATCACGTTCCCACTTCGATTCCCAAGCCTATTGGGAAACCGGCGCTCCCCGGACCAACATGGTCAAGGACGGCCTGCTCTACCGAGCCATGGTTGAATCGGGCCGTGCTGGAAAGAACTCGCTGACCGGCGTCTCCTTCCAAAATTCGCTACCGCTCCTCCTGCGTGGATCCCGCGCGGCGATGACCAATCTTTCAGACCCGACCCGCTACGATTTGCTGGGTGTACCCAATACCGCCGACGGCAATCTCAAGGCCGCCCGCACGCTCGAGGCAGCCACGGGTGCCTCCTTCCCCGACAAAGCCAACCGAGACCTGCTCCAGCAGCAATATGAGAACATGCGCCGCACGCTGGAGATCTTTGCCGGCATCGATTTCAGCGAAACCGGCAACACCTTCGTCGACAGCGAAAACTCGGACGGCAACAAACCGTATTATCTATTCCCGACCACCAACGCCAAGAACGGAGCCGGGCCGTCGGGCACCAATAACCCGGGCTATGTGGTTCCCACTTCCGCCTACGGCTACTTCAACCAACTCAAGTCGGCGGCATTGGTCCTCAACAAAACCGATGCCCTCGTGGCCGGTACCCAAATCGACGGCTGGGACACCCACAGCAACCAAGGCGGGGTCACCGGCGCCCACGCAAGCTTGTTGCAGCGGGTCGGCTGGTCAATCTACGCGCTCCGGCAGTATTTCCGCCGGTATGCCGACCAGTGCCGCTGGGACGACCTGGTCATCGTGACCTTGTCGGAGTTCGGTCGCACCACCATCGAGAATTCCGACAACGGCACCGACCACGCCGAGGCCAGCGTCATGTATGTCGCCGGTGGCGGCATCAAGGGGTTGCGCACCGACGCCACCGGCAAGGTCACCCACAGTGGTGTTTTCAACTGCGGCCCGTCGGATCCGGTGGCCTGGCAAACGGGCATGAATGGCTCGATGTTCCAGAGCACCGGCCGCTACTTGCAGCGCGCGACCGATTTCCGCTCAGTGATGGGCAAGGTCATCCGCGATCATCTCGGGGCCAGCCAGGAGCAACTCAACCGCATCATCCCCGGCTACGCCGACCCGAACCAAAGCCTCAAGTCCGGCGGCATCCAGGCGCAGGACAAGGTCCGCATCACCGGCGAGCCCGACTTGATTTGAACGAACATCGTCTCGCTGGGCTGGGCTCCATCACGGCGAAGATCTCCACCGCTTAATGCCGGTGGACATTGAACCAGACGTTGCAATAGGCGCATCGAACATCACCACTGGGAGAAACCGCGGAAGCATCCTCAATCCACGCTCCACAGGCCGTGCATTGGTAGGCATCCCGAATAGCCTTTTCCTTCTCGACCCGTTCCGAACCAGCAGGCTCTGAGATCGAGCCCGAATCTGGCCAGTTCACGGGCTCCAGCGCCTTTTCCCAACCATCCAACCGAGAGAGCGACAGGGCCGAGCGGACAAAAGCGACACCCAACAGAAAAACCACCAAAGCGACACCCATGGGAACCGTCCGAAAGGTCAGGTCCACCGAAGCTCCAGAGGCCCAAAGCGTCTTCACATAGAAGAAAACGGTGACTGAGGCCAAACCGATCATGGACAACCCCATCACCAAATAGAGGTGCCGAATGAGGGCGAACCCAGGGGAAGAACGACTCTTCGAAAGACATCTCAAAGAATGGCGCAGCGGATTCTTGAGCAGGTTCATTGGATAGATCTCTTTAACCAAGATGCTTACCCACCGACTCCTTGGGATGGAAGGGCTCTGATTCCACTCCTTCTCCGGCCCTCCCGAAATGGCTCCACGACCTGGCTCCGCAAGCAGACAGAATTCAAGAAAAGGCCTCGCCCGGCTTGAAATCCTCGAGCCATCGGCCGACAACTCCTGTGTGACTTCGATCAAGTTCGGTACCTCCGGATGGCGTGGGCTCATCGCCCGGGACTTCACCTTCGAAAACGTGCGGTTCGCCGCGCAAGGCATCGCCGACTACTTGCTCGAGGAACTCAAGGCGGCCGGAGACACCGCTGCCTCCCAGAAACCCGAAGTCATCATCGGTCACGACACCCGGTTTCTGGGCCGCGAATTCTCCCTGGCCGTGGCCGAAGTGCTGGCCGCCAACGGGCTGGTTCCCCTGCTCTGCCAGCGGGATGCGCCGACCCCGGTCATCGCCCACGCGATTCGGGTGCGTAAGGCCTTGGGCGGCATCAATATGACCGCCAGCCACAACCCGGCTGAATATCAGGGACTCAAGTTCAGTGTCTCCAATGGAGCCGCCGCTCCTCCCGAGGTCACCCGCCGCATCGAAGGCCACATCCGCCACCGTCAGGAATCGGGCTGGACCTTTCAGGCCGGATTGGTCGGCTCGTTCCGCTGCAAAGAGATCGATCCAGCCCCGGCTTATCTCAAGCAACTGCGCAAACTCATCCAGTTTGACGTCATCAAGAAGGCCAAACTCAAGGTCGCCGTCGAACTCATGTACGGCACCGGTCGCGGCTACCTCGACACGCTGCTCGAAGAAGACGGTGGGGCCAAGGTCCTGCGGTTCCACGACACGTTGAACCCCAGCTTTGGCGGACATCATCCGGAACCCAATGCTGAAGGCATGGCACCGGCCCGCGAAGCAGTCCTGTCCGGCAAGGCGACCCTGGGTCTGGGACTCGACGGGGATGCCGACCGTTTCGGCATCGTGGACCGCGACGGCACCTGGCTCACTCCCAACCAAATCCTCGCCCTGGCCCTCTATCACCTGAAGAAGAACCGTGGCTGGACCGGCGCGGTGGTGCGCACAGTTCCGACCAGCCATCAGGTCGATGCGGTGGCCGAACTGCTGGGAGTGCAGGTCCATGAGACGCCCGTGGGCTTCAAATACATTGGGGCCCTGATGGAATCGGAACCGATCATCGTAGGTGGTGAAGAGTCCGGCGGTCTCAGCGTGAAGGGGCACGTGCCCGAGAAGGACGGCATCCTGGCGTGCCTGCTCATGGCCGAACTCGTGGCCACCGAGAAGAAGCCCTTAATGAAGATCTTGGCGGAACTGGAGAAGAAGACCGGCGAGTTCCACACCACGCGCATCAACGTGGCCATTCCGCCCGACAAAAAAGAGGCGCTGCTCCAGCGACTGGCTGCAGGTCTCGACAAGGTCGGCACGGCCCAGGTGCAGCAATTCATCACCACCGACGGCTTCAAGTTCTTGTTACCGAACCGCGAGTGGGTCGCCTTCCGCGCCAGCGGCACTGAGCCCTTGATCCGCTGCTACATCGAGGCCAAGTCAGCCGCCCAGCTCAAGAAGCTCGAGAAGGCTTGCCGAGCCCTGCTGCTGGCCTGAGAGTGCATCGAGGTTCAGCCGGAACTATTCGGTTGGGTGCAAAGCAACCGCGCCACCGATCGCTCAAGCCAACACCGACTGAACCACCTCGCCGTGAACGTCAGTTAGGCGACGCTCGAGGCCGTTGTGGTAGTAGGTGAGGCGTTGGTGGTCGAGTCCGAGCAAGTGCAAGATCGTGGCGTGGAAGTCGTGCACCGTGACCACGTTCTCGATAGATTTGTATCCGAACTCGTCGGTGGCTCCGTGACTGAACCCGCGCTTCACTCCGGCCCCCGCCATCCAGCAGGTGAACCCAGCCGGGTTGTGGTCGCGCCCTTGGGAACCCTTTTGGAAGGTCGGCATGCGACCAAACTCCGTGCACCAGACCAACAGCGTGTCTTCCAACAGACCGCGCTGACGCAAGTCGATGAGCAAGCCGGCCGTGGGCTTGTCGAGCACCGGACCATGCACGGCGTATTGGTTGGCGATGTCCTTGTGACCATCCCAGTTGCTCACCCCTTCGCCTCCGGTCTGGTAGGCGCCATTGAAGAGCTGAACAAACCGGACTCCCTTTTCGATCAGCCGGCGAGCGAGGATACAATTGCGGGCGTAGGCCGCCCGGGTGTCCTTGATCTTGGTTCCACCTTCATCGGCTCCGTAGAGCCGCAAGATGTGTTCGGGCTCGCTGGACAAGTTGGCCACCTCCGGGACGGTGAGCTGCATGCGGGCGGCTAATTCGTAGCTGGCGATTCGCGCGGCCAGTTCGGTGTCACCGGGAAACCGCTCAGCGTGGCGTTCATTGAGGCGCTGGAGAAAACTCCGCGTAGCACTGTCGCTGGATGCAGCCACGCCACCGGGGCGGGCCAAGTTGCGGATCGGGTTTGTGGCGTTGAACTCGGTGCCTTGAAAGGCCGCCGGCAAGAATCCGGGCGCCCAGTTGTTCACGCTGTTCTGGGGCTTCCCGCGCGGGTCAGGGATCGCCACATAGGCGGGCAGGCTCTGGTCGTCGCTGCCCAGTGCGTAGGTCATCCACGCTCCCATGCTGGGAAATCCATCCAGCGTGTAGCCGGTGGACATGTAATTCTCGCCGGGGCCGTGCGTGTTGGTCTTCCCCTGCATGGAGTGAATGAAGCACATCTCATCGGCCAGATCGCCGAGGTGTGGCAGCAAGTCCGAGATCATCTTGCCGCTCTGACCGCGGGGACGGAACTGCCACGGGCTCTTGTTGAGTGCCCCCTGCTCACCCTGGAAGGTGATGAGCTTCTCGGTGCCGGGCATGGGTTGACCATGGCGTCGTATCAACTCCGGCTTGTAATCGAAGGTGTCGAGCTGGCTGCAGGCCCCGCTGCAGAAGATCACCAACACATTCTTGGCGCGCGGCGCGAAGTGCGGTTGGCGCGCACCATAAGGCCGACCTGGATCGATCGCCGGGCGGAAGGGTTCCGGGCGACCGGGCGTTTCAGCCAGAAGACCCTGTCGGCCCAGAAGATGGGTCAAGGCAATGGATCCCAGGCCCAGACCGGTGTCGCCGAGGAAGCGACGCCGATTCAGCAGTGGGCTGTGGAAAGTGGGAAGGTTCGGCGCGCTCATGGGATGAACAGAAACTCGTTGGCGTTGAGGATGCCTCGGCAAAAAGCCTGCAACCCTTCCGAACGAACAAAGGCCACCGCTTCCTCCACCTCGGTCCGCTGCGGAACCCGATTGAAGGCCAGTTGCCACGCGGCACGAACCTGGCCCGCGGGATCGTCTCCGACCTCACGCCGCAACCGGCCGGCAAAGGTCTGGGACTGGTCGAGGATGAAGCGGCTGTTGAAGAGGTTCAGCGCCTGCAAGGGCGTCGTGGAAACACTGCGCTTGGGCATGACCAAACTGCCATCCGGACAATCGAACGCCCCGAAGATCCCATCCTGCTCCATGCGAACCTTGAAGGCATAGACCATGCGCCGCGTATCGGCGGGCCCGAACGCTTCCTTGGGGTGGTAATGGTAGACATTCTCCCGATCCACCTCGTGCAAATAGAAACTCGGTCCTCCCCGAGATCGATCGAGGTTACCGCTGACGGCCAAGATGCTGTCACGGATGCCTTCGGCTTCCAGTCGCCGCGGCGGGAAACGCCACAGCAATCGGCTGCCGGCATCCACCGCCAGGGCCTCCTTGCGAGGGGTTCCCGATTGCCGCCAGGTGGCCGAAGTCAGAATGCGCCGCTGCAAATGCTTGAGGCTCCAACCGTGCTCCACCAAATCACTGGCCAGCCAATCCAGCAGTTCCGGATGCGAAGGCTTGGAGCCGTTCTTGCCGAAGTCGTTGGGCGTGTTGACCAACCCCACTCCGAACTGATGCTGCCACACGCGATTGATAATCACCCGAGCGGTCAGCGGGTTGTCCGATCGGGCGATCCAGTCCGCTAAAGCGAGACGACGGTCGCGCTCCGGAGCGTTCGTGGGCATGGCCAAGGGCTGGAACAACGCCAATGTTCCCGGAGTGACCTCCTCGCGCTTCTGGAGCGGATCGCCACGATGCAGCCGATGGGTCGGCCCCGGCTGCGAGAACGTTCCAGAATACACCGTGGGTGACTTCGACAACTCGCCCTTCTCCTTGCGAGCTGATTCGAGTTCCGCCAGCCAACGCCGTCCTTGGGCAGCCTCGGATTCGGCGATGCCATCAAAGCGGTAGACGGGCCCTGCGGGCTTGGTGGATTCCCCGGCAAAGGGAACCCGATCTTCGGAGGAGGCCACCGTCTTCCAGGCACCCGGCTCGGTCGCGACCTCAATGCGGTACTCAGTCGCCACGCGGTCCTTGAATCCCCCCTCCCGGTCACGCCCCCAGACCACACGGTCGATGCGAACGGTCTTGGGGAACTCCAATTGCACCCAACCCTTGCCTGCCTCGCTGGAAATCCACGATCGAGCGTTGCCGGGACGCCCATCATTCAAATGCTCCAGCTTGTGGATCTCATAGCCGGCCAGACTCCCCGAGGCCGTGGCTTTGGTTCCTGCCGAGGCCAGAGCCAAATTGACATTGCCCGCCCCAGCCTCGAGCTCATCGATGCACGGTTCGCCACCGCTGGAGGCCAGGATGGTGAAGCGAAGGAATCGCGCTTCGGTTTCCGCAAAGCGGTCTTCGTTCCGGACGGAGTTTACAGCCGGGCGAAGGTCCTTGCGAGCCGTCGAGGAAGAAGTCACCGCCTTCGGAATGTAAGCTTCGAGTTGCTTCTCCAAATCACGAATGCGGTCTTCGATTCGCGTCACATTCGCAGCCCGTTCCGGTGATGGGGGCAACGGGCGTTCACCGTGCTGGACACCGGAGAAGATGGCCGACAAGGCGTAATATTCCGTGTGGGTGACGGGATCGAACTTGTGGGTGTGGCAACGCGCACAACCCAAGGTGAGTCCAAGGAATGAAGTCCCGGTGGTGCCCACCATGTCGTCGATCTCATCGGCGCGCTGCTGGGCGGTGAGTGTGATGTCCGGGCTCTTCACGATGTCCACTGGCCCGCCGACCAGAAAGCCCGTGGCCACGTCGACACCCAATGCGTCGCCGGCGATTTGCTCGCGGATGAACCGATCGTAAGGCTTGTCGGTGTTGAAGGCGTTGATCACGTAGTCGCGGAAGCGCCACGCACTCAACCGCTCCCGGTTGGTCTCGAACCCGTTGCTCTCGGCAAAGCGGATGACATCCAACCAATGACGCCCCCAGCGTTCACCATAACGGGCGTCTTCCAGAACCCGGTCCACCTGGCGTTCGAAGGCCTGGGGTCGGGTGTCCGACACGAACGCGGACACCTCTTCCGGAGTCGGTGGCACTCCCAGCATGACCAAATACAACCGCCGGATGAGAGTGCCGCGGTCCGCCTCAGCGGCAGGCTTCAACGCGCTTTGAGAAAGACGGGCCTGAATGAACGCGTCGACCGGATTGACAACCTCTGACGCGGCTTCGAGTGCGGGAATGGAAGGACGCGAAACCGGGAGAAACGCCCAATGGGATTCATTGGCCGGTGCTTCAGCCGCATTGAGTGCGAGGGCAAAAAGGGATGCGATCCCTATCCATCGAAGGGCAGCAACCCACTCACCCCTGGCGGACCCAATGCTCAATGCCGGTTGATTCATGGTCTTCCTACTCCTTGGTCTCCGCCTTGGTCTCCGAAGACACGGCGCGAATGGTCACGATGCGACCCTTGGCCATGCGCTTGAGTGTCAGCTTCAGATCCCCCTTTTCGGCCGCCACCAGGCGTTCGAAGTCGGCCACCGTGGAAACCGGTTGATCTTGCACGTGGGTGATCAACTCGTAGGGCTTCACACCGGCGACACTGGCGCGCGCGCCCGGTTCAATGCGCGAAACCACCACGCCCGGCTCGTCGGCCTTGCGTTGGATGTAGCGACGGACGTCATAGGTGAGATTGCGCACCGTGATGCCCAGGCTCTCCGACTTGAACCGCGCCGCCGACTCGTAATGGGTCGGACCCGGAACGACCTCGAACTCGCGGCTCAGCACCTGCCCCTCGTCGAAGAACTCCGCCGTGACGCGAGCTCCAAAACCCAAATCGGTCAGGGCCCGCGTCACCGGAGTCTCGACCGGCGGCCAAGGCGTCGGGATACGTTCGAAGAACTGATCGCGGATGTCATCCAACCGCTCCCATGGAAAGCCCTGGGCGCGGGCGAAATCCTCCTCCAATTGAACCTCGATCGGGACCGGCTGTGTCGGGGTGCGCAATCGCAGCAGCACCATGCCGGCCTTTATGCCCGCCTTGGCGGCCGGCGAGTCGGGGTGAATGTACGTGATCAACCCGCCGGTTTGTCCGTCACGCGTCTGGTCGGACACCTGATTGGCCCGGGCCAACTCGCGCGTCAGCGGCTGCAACTCGACTCCGAGCCAAGCCAAGCGGTTTTCTTCGGCCTCGGACACGGGCACATTGGCCGGATCGGCTGTCTCGGGCAGGCGTCGGACTGCCTCGGCCAGCTGACGCGCTGTGGTCAACTGGCGACGTCCAGCGAACGGATCACGCACGCCGCCCAGGAGTTCCCTGCGGGTCACTGGCAAGGCGAACAAGGCCCTGTCCATCGTGAAGAGGAAGGTGTCCTTCACCTCGGGATCGGGCAGTTCGGGGTAGGGTTCCAACCGCGCGCCCACCCGGACCCCGGCGATGCGGGATTCGTGGAAATAGGAAGAACGGGTCTCGCCGCGCAAATCGATCTCGGCCCGCAGCAGCAACTGACCCATGCGGTCGGCCGGATGCGTCGTATCGATGCGTAACGCATCACCAAGCGGTTGCTCGGGTTCCACCACCAACACTCCGAAATCTCGGAGCGAGGCGATGAACTTGGCCGGAACAGGCGGTTTGCCTTCGCGCTGGATGGACGCACGCTCCAACCGCGCCGTGATCCCGCTCTTGAGCGCCGCCAACACCGCCACGCGCCCTCCAGGCAGAACCACGCCCAACTCATTGCGCTCGGTGGCCGAATCGTCCGATTCCTCGTCTCCCCGGTTGCGCATACGCATCGGGTTCTGACCCGGAGTCGCCTTGGGACTGCGGAAACTCAATCGGACACGGACCAGTGCCTGTGCGGTCAACCCCTCCAACTCCTTCAATTGGGCAGCGAAGGCCGTGGCATCGATCATCTTCCAGGCCAGTGGATTACCCCGCCACCGGTTGTCGGCATCGAGCCGGTGGTTCATGACCAAACCGAGCGGACGGGCCTGGGCGCTCAGGGCCACTCCTTGATGTTCCAACACCCGCAGCGCCTTGCCCGACTCGGTTTCCAAATACTGACCACCCCAAGGCAAAGCCACCCGGACCATTTGTCCGTCCTGGCGGAAATAGCTCACCAACGCGACCGGAGACTCGGTGCCTTTGGTAGGAAATTCGATGGGTTTGGTCCCGGCAATGGGTTGGTCGAGGGTCAGGACAAAGGCCCACTGATCCACGCCGTAGGCCGTGATCCGAGCCGTGGAGCGATTGCCCCCCTGTCGGACCACAATGGACTTGATGAATCGCGGATGAACACACGGGTCCATGGCGACCACGGTCGTTGGCCCCACCAGAAAACCCGTGGTTTCCAGAGGTCGTTCGTCGGCCACCAAATCAGCCAAACTGTTGGATCGAGGCCCGGTGGAACGGGGGTCCTGATCGAGAATCCCATGCGGGGCGTCACCCCGGTCGAACTGCAGGGTGAATTCCACCTGCAACAAACCCGGAGAAACCGCGGCGATCCAGCGGGCGGGATCTTTGCTCGACGGAGCCGCCACTAGTGGTAGGGCTAACGCCAGAAGGACCAACAGAAGGCGTGTCATGTGGCGATAAATTAGGCCACATTCCCACAACCTCCAACGTCCAACTTCGCGTCTTGAACGAAGTCGATTCCGGCGCCCCGTCACCGAGCCGGTTTACCAGCTCAACGCCTGCAAGCGACGGGAAACCTCTTCGGCATTGGCCCGGCTATTGAAGGCACTGACGCGGAACCATCCCTCGCCATTGCTGCCGAAACCGCTGCCCGGAGTGATCACCACATTGGCTTCGTTGAGAATGCGGTCGAAGGCCTGCCAACTGGTGTGACCCTTGGGGGCATCCACCCAGATGTACGGCGCATTGACGCCGCCGAACACGCGATGACCGGCCGCCTGAGCGCCCGCCACGAGGATCTTGGCGTTGCCCATGTAATGTTCGACCAGGGCAGCCACCTGGGCCTTGCCTTCCGGCGAATACAGGGCTTCGGCTGCACGCTGCACGAGGTAAGACACACCGTTGAACTTGGTGGTCATGCGCCGAGACCACAACGGGTGCAAGGGCTTGAACTCCCCCGAGGCCGTCGAGGCCAACAGCGTCTTGGGCACCACCGTGAAGGCGCACCGAACGCCGGTGAATCCACCGTTCTTGGAGAAGCTGCGGAACTCGATGGCGCACTCGCGCGCTCCCGGGATCTCGTAGATGGAATGCGGGATTGTCGGATCGCTGATGTAGGCCTCATAGGCCGCGTCGAAGAGGATGATCGAGCGGTTGGCCAGCGCATACTTCACCCAGGCTTCCAACTGAGCCCGCGAGGCCGTGGCACCGGTGGGGTTGTTCGGCGAGCACAGGTAAATGACGTCCACGCGCTCCTTCGGCGGCTCCGGGATGAACCCGTTCTGGGCCGTACACGGCAAGTAGGTGATGCCCGCGTAGGCGCCCGAGGCATCGGCCTCGCCCGTGTGGCCAACCATGACGTTGGTGTCCACGTACACGGGGTAAACCGGATCGGTGATGGCCATGCGGTTGGAGGATCCCATGATGTCGAGGATCGCCCCGCAATCGCACTTGGAACCGTCGCTCACGAAGATCTCATCGTCGGCCACATCGATGCCGCGGGCCCGGAAATCATTCTGAGCGATGGCCGCCCGCAACCACTCGTAGCCCTGCTCGGGGCCGTAGCCCTTGAAGGTGCTCCGCACAGCCATCTCGTCGACGGCCTTGTGCAGCGCTGCGACCACGGCCGCAGGCAACGGCTCGGTCACGTCGCCGATGCCGCACCGGATCAATCGGGCGGCCGCCGCCGGGTTGGCGTCATTGAACGCCTTCACCCGCCGTCCGATTTCCGGAAACAGATAACCCGCCTTGAGCTTGAAATAATTGTCGTTGAGCGAAGCCATGGTGATAAGCCGGGCCAAGCCCGGAAAGACGCAGACATTAGAGAATGCCCGCGGCCGGGTGCAAGACCGCCTGTTCCCGCAGTCTGTTCGCGCTTGTTCCCAGATTTCTAACTACTCTCTCGAACGCCACCCCAACTACCAAAGGACCTCTCCGAGTCTTCAATTCAAACCCACTGACTGAGAAAGGTGCGGGCCGGCACGCGCAACGGAAGCCCATGGTGTTTGAAGCAATCGACGGGCACATACGGCGCGTCCAATTCCACTTGGAAGGCATAGGGAGCCCCGGTCCGTTGCTGGAAGAAGGCTAGGGAGGGCGAGAGTTCAACCGCGGAATTCTTGACCTCAACAAGGCACCAAGGCTTCCGGTCGCGCACAACCACGAAGTCAACCTCCTGCCCCTGTTTGGTGCGAAGATAAGCCAACTCGAACGTGCCCAACCCGAGGTCAGTCCACGCCTCGACCGCTTTGAGCAGGTGGCAGCCCACGAAGGTCTCAGCGCGGCGACCTACATCTTCAACGCCCGACCAATCGCGCAGAAACCACCGGGGTTCCTTTCGTAGAGAGTTGGCGATGTCCTTGGACCAGGGCCTCAGCGTGAACCCCAGATGCAATTGTTCCAGAGCGGCGATCCACCGGTTCGAGGTCTCGGCGGTAACCTGAAGGTCGCGAGCCAACTCGGAAAAGTTGAGTTGAACAGAGGATCGCTCCGAGAGGATGCGTGCCAACTGATCCAAACCAGCCAGATCGCGGAAGGCGCCGAGGTCGCGAAGATCCTCACCCGTGAGCTGATCGAGTCGAAGTCGCGCCCATTTGCGGGTGAAGGCCGGCGACCGCGTCAGAAAAGGTTCCGGGAACCCGCCATGACGCAGCAGGGCGTTCCAGTCGTCATCGCTGATCCTCACAGGCGGCGAAAGCACCTCGGCGGGCGTGTCGGTGCGCAGGCATTCGGCCACGCTGAAGGGATGCATTCGGTAGAGGAAGTATCGCCCCATGAGGCTGTCCCCTCCACGGCGATAGACATTGAGCCGGGCGCTGCCGGTGACCACCACGCCGAGTTTCTTCCGATCGGCATGAACATCGAAAAAACCCTTGAGGAAGGCCTTCCAGCGGCGGTCTTTGTGGATCTCATCGAAGACTACCTTAGGGCGACCGGCGCGAGCTTTGTCGGCTCCGATGGCTGCGGCCACGGCCGTCGCTCCCTTCTGAATCAGACGCCGGTCGTCGGCCGCGTCCCAGTTGAGATAGGACTCCGCTCCATGACGGCAAACCGTGGTCTTGCCCACCTGCCGGGGACCGCTGACGAAGGCCATCTGCCGATGGGTCTCCAGATGGGTCTCCAGGATGGAATCATAGATTCGGCGACGATCGTTCACTGGAACCAATTTACGATGAATCGTATTTTGGTAAACACCATTTTACGATTGATCGTATTTTGGTCAGACCTAAAACCCGCGGCTTGAATAGCCCCTCCCTGCCCGACCATCACCGCCACTCGGTGCCGCCAGGGAACTCGTAGCGGGCGAGGGTCTCGGCGTGCATCTCGGTGCTGTAGCCCGCTTTCTCTGGGGCCAGGTAGCGGCCAGCGCGGATGCGGCAGGGATCGGTGAAGTGCTCGTGCAAGTGGTCCACGAACTCGCACACCCGTCCATCCCAGCTGCCGCTGACCGAGGTAAAATCGATCATGCTCATGTGCTGAACAAACTCGCACAACCCGACGCCACCGGCATGAGGACACACCGGCACACCGAACTTCGCTGCCAGGAGCAGCACCGCGAGGTTCTCGTTCACGCCGCCCAGACGGCAGGAATCGATTTGGCAGAACGAGATGGCCCGGGCCTGCAACAACTGCTTGAAGAGGATCCGGTTCATGCCGTGCTCGCCGGTGGCCACACCGATGCCCAACGGCTCCATGGCCCGCGCGATGGCGGCATGGCCGAGGACGTCGTCGGGCGAGGTCGGTTCCTCGATCCACCAGGGCTTGAACGGAGCCAGTGACTGCATCCACTCGATGGCCTGCGGCACGTCCCAGACCTGATTGGCATCCACCATCAGCTTGCGATCCCAACCGATCTCCTCACGGATGATGCCCAGGCGGCGGATGTCGTCTTGCAAGTCGCGACCCACCTTCACCTTGATGTGGTTCCACCCCTCGGCCACGGCCTCGCGGCACAGGCGGCGGATCTTGTCGTCGGGGTAGCCCAGCCATCCGGCGCTGGTGGTGTAGGCCGGGTAGCCCTCGCGCTCGAGACGGGCGATGCGCTCGGCCTTGCCCGGTTCGGCACGGCGCAGCAAGTCAAGAGCCTCGGCCGGCGTGAGGGCGTCGGTGAGGTAGCGAAAATCCACGCTGGCCACGAATTGTTCAGGCGTGAACTCGCTGACCAATTTCCAGACCGGCTTGCCAGCATGACGGGCGTACAAATCCCAAAGGGCATTGACGATCGCCGCTAGGGCCAGGTGGATGACGCCCTTGTCGGGCCCGATCCAGCGCAGTTGCGAGTCGCCAGTCAAACGCCGCCAAACCGCACCGGGCGCCGCGCGAAACTCTTCCAGCGTGAGCCCCACCACGAGATGTTCATGGGCCATGACCGCGGCGCAAACCACGTCATTACCGCGGCCGATGGTGAAGGTCGACCCGTAGCCCTTCCATTCGGTATCCGTGTGCAAGATCACATAGGCCGAGGAATAATCCGGATCCGGATTCATCGCATCCGATCCGTCCAAGCCTTTGGACGTCGGAAAGCGAATATCGCGAACTTCAAGTCGGGTGATGCGCATGAGTCCCGGAATCATGACCCGATGCCCGGCCGACGCCAAGAACCCAGAGAACGACGTCAGATGTGTGCGAGCCCCTTCTTGCGAGGCCAACCTATTGGGCTAGTACCAGAAAACAGTGTTGCCGCCAGGCCCACCGACCGCACGGCCCTTGATTTGCGACTTCGGTCGAACGATCACGCTACCATCAGCCTGACCGACCGGCTGATCCGGGGTCAGCGAGAACTCCAGGAAAAGCCGGCTGACCTTCGGAGCGTTGAAGCGGCCGAGGTGACCGACATCCCAGGTGACGGAACCCGGGGTATCGCTCACGCGGTGGGTGATGAAGGCCCGCGACGAATCGCATTCATCGGCCTTCGTCGGCCAGGCCGGCTCGATGTCGGCCGCCGCGGGATCCTTGCTGCCGCTGATCGACTGGAACTTCATGCCCGGGAAATTCGCGAACCACATGTAGGGCGTGTACACCATCGACGCAGGGGTGTCCCACCCGCCGTAGTCCTTCGTGGAGGCATCGGCGAAGTTGGTCATGCTCGCATAATTGAGCCAGAGCTTGCCGAAGGTTTTGGCCGTGACGGGGCAAATCAGGACTCGGGTCTCCTGCAAATACTTGCCCTTCATCGAATCAACGATGCTGTCCTTGCGCCCTCCGGTTCGGTGATAATCCGGGCTACCGTCGTCGTGCTGCTGGAACTTCCCGCGATTGTCGTCGGCGTAAAGGATTTGCGGGAGGTACTGGCTGCGGATGTTGTTCACACAGACGATCCGGCTGCCCCGATACTTGGCCTTGGCCAAAGCCGGCAGGAGCATGCCCGCTAAAATAGCGATGATCGCGATCACGACCAGTAACTCGATCAACGTGAATGCATCCCGACACGGGAGGCTTGGGCGTTTTTCTGGCATGGGAGGCAGAACTTGTGGTCTGTGAGCGATCAGGCTCCCCCCTCTTGGTTTTGTCAACCCGACCGCTCTGCTCCTGCAGTCTCAGTGTGTACCGCCGCCCGGGCGGGCGTTCTTCTTCCAGGGCATGTCGGGGAACTTCTCGGGCATCTTGAAGGCCTGGGCTTTGGGTTGTGCCATGCGGAGTTCGGAGTCTTCTTCCTCGGCAGGCTTCGTTCCCGGGGCGGCCATGTTGCCCTTCCAAGACGCGATGCGGGCCTGAAGGCCGTGCTTCTCGGCGGTCTGCTTGTCGCCCGACTTCATGTAGAAGAGCGAAAGGTTGGTGTGCACCAATTGCTCGTTGGGCTTGAGCTTCTCGGCGCGATGCCCCTCGGCGATGGCCGTGGTGTAGTCGCCCAACCGGTAATGGCACATGGCCAAGCCCAGACGGGCATCGAAGTGGTCGGAATCTTCCGCCAAGATCGCCTGGAATTTCGAAATGGCGACCGCGTACTCGCCGGTCGAGTAGTCGAACATGGCATCATCAAACTGGTCTTGGTGGCTGGACATAGAGTCGTTCGCACTCACTGGTAGCCTCCCGAAGCATTCACCACAACTGCGGACCCGACCTTGCCCGACGCGACCGGCCACCCCAGTCTTCGCTCGCGCATGAGCCACGGTGCCTCCCTCCGACTGCTGTCGACCGACTTCGACGGCACCATCCACGACGACTTCGGTGATCCGAAGATCCCCTATGCACTTCAGGAGCGCATCGCCGCTTTCCAAGCCCGCGGGGGTCACTGGATCATCAACACGGGGCGCGACATGGCCAGCCTGATGGAAACCCTGGGCCGCGCCCGGGCCTCGGTTCAGCCCGATTACCTGATCCTCGTTGAGCGCGAAATTTTTGAGCGGAAGCACGACCGCTTTGTGCCGGTAGAACCGTGGAACAGCCGCTGCACCCAAGACCACAAGCAACTGTTCCAGTCGGTGGAGACAGAAACGGAACAGCAAATCCAATCCCTTTCGTCACGCCATGAAGCCACCTTCTACAGTGACGCCTTCTCGCCGCTGTGTGCCATTGCCCAATCCAACTTGCAAATGGACGAGATCCACGCCGAGTTGGACACCTTTTGCGAACGGCATCCCAACCTGGTCGCGGTACGCAATGACATCTACGTGCGCCTGAGCCACCGGGGCTACAGCAAGGGCACCGCCCTGTCGGAGTTGGGCCGCATCCTGGGCATCGGGCCCGAAGCACGGGTGGCCGCCGGCGACCATCTCAACGACTTGTCCATGCTGCGCCGCGAACACGCCCACCATTTGATCTCGCCCTCCAATGCACTGGCCGCCGTGCAACTACAGGTGCGGGCAGAGGGCGGATGGATTGCGAGCAAGACCGCGGGCAACGGAACCCTGGAAGGCCTGATCCGCCTCGGCCTTTGAACCGGGTTCGTTTTCCTCCAGTCCCGTGTCCACCTTGCAACTGACTGAAGCCTTCTTCGCCAAGGCCGCCGGCTGGGAAGTGATGAAACACGCCCGGGCGCTGCTCGCCTCAGGCAAGGTGCTGTCCTCGAATTGGACCCCGCCGCTGCTGAAAGGCGTGGTCATGTCCGATGCCAACTCGCTTCGAGCCGGACTGGTCATCCAGCATGAGCTGGACATCGAAAACATCTGCCCATGCCGACAATCCCGGGAATGGGGAACGTTGTGCGCCCATTCGGTGGCTGTTGGCCTGCACCACCTGAAACCAGCCACACCTGAACCCACCGGATCAAAATCGGCTCCGACGGGACCGAGGGTGGGCTCGCCGGCGGCCGCTTCAGGAAGCCCGTCCAACGCTGGTCGATCGCCCGGCACCGGATCCAAGCCTCCGCTTTCCAGCAAAGACCCCGTCCGACTGCGACGATCCGAGACCGGCAAGCCGCTGGAGATCCAAGTCATCTTCCCACCCAACCTCGCCGACGCGATGACCCGGGACCGCGTGATGGTGATGTTCGAGGGCATCACCGCCAACAGCCGGGCCCCATTGAATGCGCTGATCCAGTCCGGGCCCTTCCGCTTGTCCGAAGCCGACGCGCGCCTCCTCGACGCCGCGGAGCTGGCCGCTGGAGGGGATTCTCCTGGCATGATTCAGCTGGGTTCGGCCGCACTCGTGCCGCTGCTGCACGCCATGGCCGACCATACGCAACTCACCTTGGGGCGTAAGACGCCGCTGACGGTTTCCCGCGAGGCCGCACCTCTGCCCCTGCGCGCACAACTTGAAGCCAATGGCGAAATCAGCCTGAGCCTGAAGAGTGCTCCCAAGGGATCCACCTTGTTGAACAGCCCCGACGAAATCTGGATTCTGAGCGGAACCACCCTCCAACCGCTCGGCTTGTCGCCAGCGCTTCGCGGTGTGTTGCAATCGCCCCAGCGGGTGCCTCGCTCCGATGTCCCCCGCTTTCTCTCGCAAGACTGGCCGAAGCTCTCGGGCAGTTCGGGCCTCGAAACCAATATCCGCCTGGAAGACTTTGTGCTCGAACCGGCCCCACCGAAGTTCCTGCTCCAGTTGACCGGTGGCCTGGCCATGTTGACGGCCCTGCTGCAATGCCGCTACGGCGCCCGCATCATGACCGTGGGCGTCACTGCGCGCGACGAGGCCGCGTGGATGCCCGACCCGTCCAACGTGCGACGCTACACGGCCCGGGACCTATCCGCCGAGCACACGGCCTTCATGCGCCTCCGGCAGGCGGGATTCTCGGGCCCCGATTCCCAGGGGCGCTGGCAACTCAACGGTCAGGAACGCGTGCTGACCTATTTTTCGCGCCTTCACCCGCGCTTGGAACGCGAGTGGGAGGTGTCGCTGGAGGAACGCCTCGAGACCAGCACCCGCAAGAACCTCGTGCGCGTAGAACCCCGGTTCCAAATCACGCCTTCGGGGGAGCGTTGGTTCGACCTCGAGGTCTCTTACGTGGCTGAAGACGGCGAGCGCTTCAGTGCCGCCGACATCCAGCGATTGGTGCTCGGCGGGGGCCAGGGCAAATCCCGCTCCGGGAAGACGGTCCTCATCGACACCGGCGCGGTGGAAGAGTTGCAGGAAGTGCTGCTCGACTGCTCGCCCGACCAACGAGACGGACGCTACCGGATGGGATCCGCTCAAGCCGGTTTCCTGGAAGCATCGCTGCGGGAACAAGGGCACGCGGTCCAAGCACCCGCAGCCTGGCGAGATCGGGTCGCCCAACAAACCGGAACGGCAACTCAAACTTGTCCACCGCTCGGAGCGCTCGAGTCGGTTTTGCGCCCCTACCAGAAACACGGCGTGGCCTGGATTCGCTTTCTACGTGACCATGGCTTCGGAGGCATTTTGGCTGATGAAATGGGTCTGGGTAAAACCCTTCAGGTGCTGGCCCATTGCGCCTCGCTCAATGCGGCGGCGGGAGCCCAACCCCTTCCCCCCACGCTAATCGTTTGCCCGACTTCATTGGTCACCAACTGGGCCGCTGAAGCCGCGCACTTTGCCCCAAAGCTTCGGGTGCTGGTGCTGTCCGGTCCGCAACGCCACAAGCTCTTTGCGCAAATCCCGAGCCACGATCTCGTGATAACCAGCTACGCGCTGCTGCGACGCGACATCGAGCAGTACCGAGCCCACCCGTTCGACACGGCCGTTCTCGACGAGGCCCAGCACATCAAGAACCGCAGCACCCAAAACGCTAAGGCCGTGAAGGCCATCCCGGCAGACCACCGGTTGGTGCTGACCGGCACTCCGCTGGAAAACTCGGTCCTCGATCTCTGGAGCCTCTTCGACTTCCTCATGCCCAGCTACCTGGGCAGCTCCGATGATTTCCGGGACCGGTACGAAATCCCCATCACTAAGGAACGCGACAAGGGTGCGATGGCCCGTCTCGGCAAACGCATCCGGCCATTCCTGCTGCGCCGTCTCAAAAAAGACGTGCTGCAAGAACTGCCTGCTAAGCTGGAGCACGTCTCCTACTGCGACCTCACACCGGCCCAGTCGACCGTGTACGCGCAAGTGCTGGCAGCGACCCGCAAGCAGGTGGATTCGGCTGTCGAGGCCAACGGCCTCGCCAAGAGTCGCATGATCATCCTCACCGCTCTCCTGAGGTTGCGCCAAATCTGCTGTGACCTGCGGCTGTTGGACCATGACGCGGCGGCATCGGACACCGAATCCTCGCCCGACGACTCCGGCAAACTGCAACTCTTCGGTGAACTGCTCGACCAGAGCCTCGACGGCGGCCACCGGCTGCTGGTGTTCAGCCAGTTCACCCGGATGCTCGGACTGTTGAAAGACGAGCTGAAGCGCCGCGAGGTCGAGTTCTGCTACTTGGACGGTTCAACCCAAGACCGCGCCGGCGAAGTCGCAAAATTCCAGTCTCCGTCGGGCCCTCCGGTGTTCCTCATTTCGCTCAAGGCGGGCGGCGTGGGCCTCAACCTCACGCAAGCCGACACCGTGGTACACTTCGATCCCTGGTGGAATCCGGCCGTCGAAGATCAGGCCACCGACCGAGCTCACCGCTTCGGCCAGTCCCGCGTGGTGAGCAGCTACAAGCTCATCACCCGTGGCACGGTGGAGGAGAAGATCGTCAGCCTGCAGCAGCGCAAGCGGGAGATCATCGCCTCCACTCTTACCGGTGAAGAAGCCTTCGCCGAGACCCTCAGCTGGGACGAGATCCGCGAGTTGCTCGATTGATCAGCCCGCAGGCTTTCCAAGACGGGCATTCCAACCGGTTCAGAATGCGGCCCTGCGGCGATGCAACTGCCAGGAACCGTAGGCCAGAAGCCAGGGAAACGACCAACCCAAGGCATAAGCCCAGCCCAGGTAGAGGGCCATGCGCTGAGACCGTCCTTCCAACAAGGCCTGGGAATCTTCGGTCGTCGGCGTGTAGCCAGCCTCTCGGACGGAGTCTGCCCATCGCGCCGACCTGAAGTGCACCAGGCCATTGAACAAGGTCCAGCCTACCAAGGCGATCAGCAGGAGCACCCTGCTCCACGGGAAACGCAGGGGACGAAAGAACCGGAACCCCAACAGGACCGGCGGCATGATCAGGAACCCGATCAGACTCAGTGCGTACAACCACCCATTCACTGGGGTCAAATACTCGGGCATGAGATTTGGGGATGACCAGCGGCAATATGGACCGTAAGTTCTAGCCCATGGATCCCCGTCCGACACTCATCCCCGGAGAGTCGCGTCGCGCTCCGGCGTTCACGCTCATCGAGCTGCTGGTGGTCATCGCCATCATTGCCATTCTGGCGGGCATGCTCTTGCCGGCGCTGGCCAAGGCGAAGCTCAAGGCCAAGGAGGTGAATTGCCTGTCGCATTTCCGGCAATGGGCCATCGCCTCCAATCTCTACGCCTCGGACGACGCGCGCGGTCGATTGCCCATGCTGGGCGACATCGGCAACAATCCCTGGGACGTGGCCGACGCGATGATCCCGGCGGTGCAGAACTATGGGCTCACGGTGCCGATGTTCTTCTGCCCGGTCCGTCCTGGAGAACTGACTGAGGCGCAGATGTGGCTCCAGCGGCAGCACAAGCGCACCCTCGCCAGCAACGAGGACCTGCGCTTCTACTACAACCGGCGCTGGACCTTTGGCTTCGCCATCATGCAGCACAGTTGGTGGGTGCCTCGTTCCGGACAACCGGGATTCAAGGTCATGCCCTCCACCACGCGGGTGAACACCAATTCGATGGTCGAGGGATGGCCTACCCGGCTGGAAGATCCCGGCGCATCCACCAGCCCGATCATCACCGACACGCTCTACAAGGACGGCTTCGAGACCAACCTCCAGAAGGCCTGGGGCGGACATCCGACCGCCAAGGCCGACTCGGGCTTCCAAATCCAAGGTGGCCGGGCTGCTTCCATCAGCCGCGCCTTCGCCGACGGCCACGCCGACCTCGCCCGAGCCAGCGCCATCGTCTGGAGGCACTACGGCAACTGGACGAGCTTCTATTGACCGGCATCGGAAGGAGATGTGCTTCCCCACCCACTCCATCACGGGATCACCTTTACCCGACTCGACACCCGCTGCGTTGGGCAGATCGAAAAGGCCTTGACGAACCCTTGGAGAGGTTTGCAGCGTCGATTCCATCCCCGGTGGGAGGACGGGCTCCGCGTGGACCCCGGAGCACCGCCGCCAGATCGGATCGGAGACCAGATGCCATGACACCCAAAAGCTCCCCCTCGTTGGTCGATATCGCACGCCATGCCCACTCCGCCTCCCGGTCTCCGGGGAAGCGCACCCGGGAAGGCTTCACCCTGATCGAACTGCTGGTGGTCATCGCCATCATCGCCATCTTGGCGGGCATGCTCCTGCCGGCGCTGGCCAAGGCCAAGGCCAAGGGCAACGGCATCATGTGCCTCAACAACACCAAGCAGTTGATGATGTCGTGGAAGCTCTACGTGGATGACCAAAACGGGAAGATTCCGCCGGCCTACTCGAGCAACCCCAACTTCAACTCCTGGGCCTACGGCAATCTCGATTGGAACACCGCCAACCGGGACAACTGGGACGTCACCAATACGCTGGCGAAGGGCTCCATCTGGCGGTACACGGGCGGCACCCAAAAGATCTACAAATGCCCCGCCGACACCTTCCTGACGCTGGGTGCCAACGGCAGACCCCGCCTCCGCAGCAACTCCATCAACTCTTGGGTCGGCATGCATGACGGACAACCCACCTGGTTTGGCAACAGTCCGCCGTGGCGCATGTTCCTGAAGGACTCCGACTTCGTGCAACCCTCCGACACCTGGGTCTTTGTCGATGAGCATCCCGACAGCATCAACGACGGGTTCTTCTGCACCGACATGAAGCCCGCCCCGAATCTGGCTCAGGCGGTCATGCCTGACCTGCCAGCGAGCTACCACAACGGGGCCTGCGGTTTCGCCTTTGCTGACGGTCACTCCGAGATCAAGCGCTGGCTCGACAAGCGGACGATCGTTCCCGTCAAGCGCGCCGCTTTCAGCCCCCCGAACCAAGCAAACAACCGCGACGTCGAGTGGCTCTGGAGCAAGACCACCCAGCGGTTGCAGTGAGGTTAGACAGCTAGGGACATCGGTTGTCTCCGGGCTCGGAATCCGCCACAGTAGCGGCATGAGTTCAGCGGGGTTTCCGGCCCTTCGGGCGCGGCGGTTGCGACGCGGTGCGGCCATCCGCGAGATGGTGCAGGAGGTTAGGCTTCATCCGTCGGACTTTATCGCGCCCTTGTTCGTCCAAGAGGGCACCGCCGCGCCGACGGCCGTGGGATCCATGCCCGGGGTCTTCCGACTCAATCTCGATGACCTGGTCCGCGAGGCGCGGGAACTCTTCGAACTGGGCATTCGAGGCGTAGCCCTTTTTCCGGTCACACCCAGCGAACTCAAGACTCCGGACGGACGCGAGGCGCTGAATCCCGAGTGCCTGGTGCTGCGCGCCGTGCGGGCGATCAAGGCGGCGGTGCCCGAGTTGGTGCTCTTCACCGACATCGCCCTCGATCCGTACACCAGTCACGGGCATGACGGCCTACTGACCGCCGATGGCCACGATGTGGACAACGACGCCACCGTCACCGTGCTGGGCGAAATGGCCGCCTTGCACGCGGCGGCGGGCACCGACTTCGTGGCCCCCAGCGACATGATGGACGGCCGGGTGCGAGCCATTCGCCACGCACTGGATTCGGCAGGGCACGGAAACACCGGCATCCTGGCCTACAGCGCCAAGTTCGCCTCCGCCTATTACGGGCCGTTCCGGGAGGCGGTCGGCAGTGCCCAGGCCGCGGGCACCCGGTCGCTCGACAAGCGCACCTACCAACTCAATCCCGCCAATCCACGGGAGGCCCTGAAAGACGCCCTGCTCGACGAGCAAGAGGGGGCCGACGCGCTGATGGTCAAGCCGGCGGGTCCCTACCTCGACATTCTGGCCGAATTGCGGCGGCAAACACGACTGCCCTTGGCTGCGTATCAGGTGAGCGGCGAATACGCACAAATTCATGCCGCGGCCCGCGCCGGTTGGCTCGACCTCGTGGCGACTCGCAACGAAAGCCTGTTGGCCATCAAGCGGGCCGGCGCCGACTGGATCCTCACCTACTTCGCCCGCGACATGGCGACGGCGCTGCGAAATGAAGGCTGATCGAAGCGTCTGACCGGAGACTGAAAATGGTTTAATCAAGGATTCCGAACATCAATTCGTGGATTGCCAATAACCCATCCCGGAGGGCAGATGTGGCGAACGACCGCTGATATCCTTCCATGAACCCGGCCGATCCCACTCCTCTTCCTCCCGCAGTTCGTTGGATCGACCCGATTTGGCCGCTGGAATCCGCCTTGGGCACGACACACCGGATTCTCTTCAAACCCTTCGACTTCGGTAAATGGCTGGTCCTGGGGTTCATGGCGTGGATCTACCAGTTGGGAGATTTGGGAATCACTCCGTTCCAAGGGGACAAGCTCCAAGCCGACTTCCCGCGAAACTGGGAAAGTCCGCACACCATCCTCGGAAACCTGGAGGCACTGATCCGAGACTCGCTGGAACCGCTCTCCCAGAAACTGTTTTGGTTGGTGCCTCTCTTGGGCTTCTTGGCCTTGGTGTCCATGGCACTTTGGGTGGTCCTCACGTGGCTGAGCAGTCGCGGCAGCTTCCTCTTCCTGAACGGGGTGGCCACAAATCAGACGCAGGTAGCAAGTCCGTGGAACGAATTCGTCCGTGAGGGCAACAGCTTGTTCCGCTTCCGGCTGGTTCTCGGTCTGGGGGGCTGCGTGTTGACCCTCGCACTGGTGGTGGGAGCAATCCTCATGCAGGCGTTGTCTTTCGGACCCAATGCCGGATCGGCTTGGCTCGCCTTCGGACTGCTGCTCACTCCAGCCCTGCTCTGCGCCCTGGGACTTTGGCTCATTGGTTCACTGACAGAGGATTTTGTGGTGCCGATCCAGTACCTGCGTCGATGCGGATGTCGGACCGCATGGGGACTCCTGCTGGGCCACATGACCCGATTCCCCACCGCGTTTCTGCTCTACCTGCTGATCCAGATTCCGTTGTCGCTCGTTACCGCTCTAGCCGTGTTTGTCTTCGCGGTGATCACCTGCTGCGGGTGCTGCCTTCTGTTCGTGCCGTATCTCAGCACCGTGATCCTATTGCCGGTCTTTGTACTGCACCGGGCCTACCCGCTGCACTTTCTGGCCCAACTGGGCGCCGAGTGGAACGCCTTCGGATCAACCGATTCCCCGGCCGGAAGATAAGCTCCGACGCCGCGGCCGGTGCAGGCACCGACGCGGGGGGCGGCGTTCTCATCGGCCTTCAGCCCGTGCCTGAAAGGTCTCGGCGGTCTCGAGGCGCAAATCGGCCCAGTAGCCAAATTCCCAGGACCAATCGGAGGCGGCGTTCTCGAGGCGAATGACCACGCGGCGGCCGGCGTAGCGTGTGAGATCGAGGGAGACATCTTTCCAGCGCGGAGCCTCGTGGGTCACCGCCTGCCGATGGATCACCTCGCCCTCGACCACCACGCGGAGCTCCCAATCGCCTTGGTCATGGGCGGCCACGGCGAATTTCAGAGCTGTCTTACCCTCCCGCGGCAAGTTGATCGCACGGACCAAGGCCGCCGGACGTTGGGCGTCGATGGGATGGGTCATGAGCACGTTGCGGCGCCCCACCGCTTCCGGGTACTTGGCGGGCGCGCCTTCAAACTCCGGGCAATCGACCTGCCAACCTGGGGCCCAGAGTGCAATGGACTCGCCATCGGTTGCCACGGCTGGGCCCTTGCTGTTGGCATCGGGGAGAACGGCGGAGGTTTCACCAATGAGTTCCTTGCGGCGCTGCGGCGTCAGGGGCTTGCCGTCCTGCGGCGGTGCGAGGATGTACCAGATGAGATTGCGGAAATCGGCGTCGGGCATCTCATCGAGCCCTTCAGGCATGGCCGAATTGGGGGTCACGCGCACCGCCTTCACGTTGGATCGATCGATCACCAATTCACTCGAAGCAGCCATGAGCAATTTCACCCGGTTGGCGGTGTTCTCGACCATCCGCCCGCTGTGGGTCTGACCGTCGACGGTCTCGACCTCAACGTTCTCATAACCCTGACCAATGATCTCGTTGGGGTTGATGACATTGTGCAGGAGCGCATCGAGCGAACTGCGACCGACGCCTGTCAAATCGGGCCCGACGGCCGCGCCCTCTCCGTGGAGTTGATGACAGACCAGGCACGTCTTGCGGGCAATTTCCTGACCGGCCTTGAGGTCTACCGGACCATCGATCACCACCTTCCGCTTGGCGGCGATGCGCTGAAGGATCTCGGGTCCCGAGGCTTGGAATCGCCCAAAGATTCGACCGGCCTTGTCCCGCTCATCCGCATTCCGCGAACTGAGAAGTGAGCGAACAGCAGTGGCCGGAATGTCGCCTTTGGCAATCTCCCCACGGTCGATGGCATTGTAGAGAGCCCACTTCCAAGCGCCCCGGGTGGTGGAGAACTGGGCGGCGGCCGTGCGCACCGCCGGGGTCATGGTCTTCCAATGCACGAGCAACTGGCGGGCGGTTTCGTCGTTGCCCGTCTCGGACAACACCCGGACGGCGGCCACTCGAAGCGCATCGGACGCTGTCGAACCCGCCAGGCTCAAGAGAGCCAAGCGGCCATCCTCACCGCGCTGATTGCGAAGCCCTTGGATCGCCTCCAAGCGTTCAGCCTCCGGGAGGGCGGTGTCGCTCACGCGTGTCAACTGTGCCCGCAGCGCGCCGACATCGCCCCACAAGGCGCCCAGCTGACGGGCCTTGCCCACAGTGGCGAGGTTCGAACTGGAGAGGAGTTTCTGGAGCAGTGCCTCGGTGGGTTGAGTCGGCGCCAAGGCCTTGCCGCGCTGGCCATCAATCAGGCCGTCCAGCAAGTACGGGATGAGCGGAGAGGCCGAGTCGAGCGACGCCACGATCTCCAGCGTCTTGTCCACGAGCCAATCCTTCCGGGCATCACAAAAGCGGCGGGCCATCTTGTAGGCCAGCTTGCCCGACAAGGGGAGATAGCGTTCCCCCTTCTCCTGAAACCAGGCGGCCGTGATGTTGGGGTCGTAGAGCAAGTTGGGCTCGAGGGCCATCCACAGCAGGAAGGGCAAGTCGCGGTCGGTGGAAGCCTTGGCGGTTCCCAGAAGTTTCTCGGCCACGGCCGTCACCAAGGGCCCAAGGACCGCGATGTCGTGCGATGGCGGGGTGTTGACCGTGAGGGATCCGCCGGAGAACTGGCGTAGGGCCGTGGCGACAGCCGTGAGCACGGTTGGGTTCTCGTCGGTGGCCAGCAATTCGAGGCGCTTCTGAACTCGTTCGGTGAGGCGATTGTTCTCACCCGTGAACCGGGCCGCCCACATGCGCAGCGACGGCAAGGAGGCATCGGCCGCCTCGTCCAAGACAGCGTCATCGGCCAGGCCAGCACTGAACAAGGTCCACAAAGCGGCCAAACGGCCATCTTCAGAACCCGATGATTTCATGCGCGTGACCATGGCGCCTTTTTGCGAGGCAATGTCGGGGCGCTCCGACAGAATCCGTTGGGCCATGCGGCGGTGCCAACCGTTGGAGTGACCGAGGGTCTGGACGAGCTCGGCGGTGCTCCGCTCGGCCAATGCCAATCCCGCGGGTCGAGACGGCACGGGCCGACCGGGTTGGTCTCCGGCCCAGACAATGCGCCAGATGCGGCCACGCTCACGATCCACGCCTTCGGGATCGGCACCCGCGTTCTGGTAGCAGGGATACTTGTCGTACCAGTCCATGACCCACACCGCGCCATCGGGGCCGGTTTGCGTGCTCACCGGCATGAACCACCCATCGTTGCCACGGAGGAAATCGCCGTTGGCCGAAGCGAGGAAGGTACTGCCCTGAGGTGTCAGACGATCGCGGTGAATGGCGTTGTCATGGATGTTCCCCTGAAGGGCCATGCCGCGGAACTCCGCCGGGTATTGGTCACCTTGATAAATGTCCACGCCTGCGTAAGCCGCCATGTGGTGCTTGTGATCGACGATGCTGGGCAGCAAGTCGTAGGCGTAGGGATAGGGAGGTTGACCCGCCTGCCGTTGGTAGAGCCCGCCTGGGGCGAGGTGGAAAAAATGATCGATGACACAGGCGCTGACGAAGGCGTTGCCCCGGGCGTCGAAGTCCACGCCCCAAGGATTGGATGTGCCCTCGGCGAAGATCTCCATGCGCCGAGTCTTCGGCTGAAAACGCGCCACTCCCGCTGTCAGCAACACGGGTTCTCCAGGCTTGGCCGGATCCACGGCTTGAGTCCGAGTGAACACCCCGTGGGTCATGTACATCTGGCCGTCGGGACCCCAGGTGAAGCCATTGAGGAGTTCGTGCCGGTCTTCGAGACCAAAGCCGGTTTGAACAATGGTTTGCTTGTCGGCAACGAGATCTCCGTCGGTGTCCTCGAGGAAATACAAATTCGGCGCAGCCCCCAGGTACACGCCGCCATTGGCCACCAGAATGCCCGTGGCCAGCGTGAAGCCATCGGCGAACACCTTGACCGAATCGGCACGACCGTCGCCGTCGGTGTCTTCGAGTACCTTGATACGGTCGCGTCCCTTCTCTCCCGGCTTGGTGCCCAGCGGATATTCGTAGAGTTCCACCACCCAAAGGCGTCCTCGATCGTCCCAGGTCATGGCCACGGGATTCACCACTTCGGGCTCCGAGGCAAAGAGCCTCGCTTCAAAGCCCGGCAACAGCGTGAAGCGCTTGCGGGCTTCTTCGGGGCTGTAGGCGGGGTTGTCGGCCGGCTTGTGCTGGCCCGCCAACTGCCGTCCCGACGGGGCATTGGTATACACCGGAAACCCGAACTTCGGATGCCGGGGCACCTCGGCCAAGAGGACCGAGGCGGTGACGGCTGAAAGTCCTGCGGCAATGAGTGCGGCGAGGGACAGGCTGGATCGAAGGATCATGGCGTCGGTGGCTGGAGGCTTTGGAAAGATCGGAATGCGGAATATTGAGAGGGCACGTCCCACCGGACCCAGACCCGGCGGCTGAGACAACGGAACCCGTTAGAACGATGTATCAACGGTGCATCAAACCGCCCGCCGGTTCCCCGCGGGCCACCTCCGACTTCAGGAGGCAAAGATCTGATCCATCTCGGTGGAGAGCTTCTTGAGACCCTCCGGTGAACCGGCCCCGCCCTGCTCGGCGATGCCCCACCCTTGATAACCAATCTCGTCGAGGGCCTTCATCACCGCGGGCCAGTTGTTGTCGCCCTTGAGGAATTCGGCGTTGAAGCCGGCCGACTTGCCCTGCTTGTCGGCCTTGGCCCGGCTGTATTCCTTGATGTGCAGCGTGGCGATGCGCTTGCCCAGGATGCGGACCCACTGCTCGGGCCATCCATAATGGATCAGGTTCCCCACATCGAGGTGCCAGCCTACCATCGGGCTCTTGAATTCGTCGACGTAGCGGGCGGCCTCGAGCGGGCTGAGGAGGAAATTGTTCCAGACGTTCTCGATGGCGATCTTGACGCCCAACTCCTCGGCCAGCGGCACCACCTTGCGGATCTCGGCCTGGGATCGGGTGTAGGCGTCGGCATAGCTGATGGAGGCGTTGACCACGGCCGGCACCAGCAGCACCGCCGGAGCGCCGTAAGCCTTGGCGTCGCGCAGCGACAACTTGAGCCCCTCAACACCGACCTCGCGGACAGCCGGATTCGGGTCGGACAGCGGCTTGGCCCAGTGCGAGTGGCAGCACACCGAACCCGCCTTGAGACCGGTGGCCTTGAGGGCGGCATTCATCTCGGCATTGTCCATGCCGCCCATCGGCTCCACCCCGTCATAACCCGCCGCCTTGACCGCCTCCATTTTCTGCATCACCGAACCAGGCACTCCCACGGTGCCCCACATGATCCCCTTGAGGATCTTGCGCTTGGGTGCGGTTTGCGCGATGGCGGGCAACGAAGCTCCGAAGAGGGCAGCGGTCTGGAGAAAATGACGGCGATTCATGGCAATGGAGAAATCGGGGGGTTGGGGCAACGGATCCGGAACAAACACAGCGGAGACCGACGAGAAAAAGACCAACTGGGCCCGATGAAAAGCCCAGTTGGTCTTCGATGGGAGGTTAGGACAACTTGGTCTTGCCCGGAACCGGCAGCGGCTCGATCGGGAGCTTCATGTCCCAAGACATGTTGTCCGGAACGAGCTGAATCTTCGAATTGAGGGCCTGCTCCCAGGTGACCTCCTGGCCGGTGTAAGCCGAAAGGCGGCCCATGATGCCAGCCAACGTGCTGTTGACCATGCGGTCGCCGTCGTTGTGGAACTCGCCGGCGCGAATGGCCCTGTAGAGGTGCTGGTGTTCGACAACGTACATGTCGGGATTTTCGCCCCGATAACGCCAGCCGTTCGATCCATCGGCATTCTTGAAGTAGGCGTTGGACCAACCGTTCCAGCCCTTGCCCTTGCCACCGAGCACGTAATCGCTGTTGTCGCTGTAGCAGTTGGCGATCTGGCGCTGGGCAATGACGCCGCGGGCGCCGTTGGCCCACTCGTAGGTGGCCGTCATGTGGTCGAAAATGTTGCCCTCGTAGTTCGGGTGCACCCGACCGCCGTTGGCCACGACCTTGGCCGGCGGCTTGTCGCCGAAGGCCCACATCATCTTGTCCACCGTGTGGATGCACTGCTCAACGAAGCCGTCACCAGCCAGCCAGGTGAAGTTCATCCAGTTGCGCATCTGCCACTCGAGGTCGCCCACGCCGTCCTTGCGTTGCGAGGGAGCCTGCATCGGTTTCACTGGGCCGGTCAGATAGGTGCCGTACATCGCCAGCACCTCGCCGATCTCACCCTCGTTGATGCGCTTGAAGAACTCGCGCCGCGGCAACGAATAACGCCAGCAGTAACCGGCCACAATGTTGAGCTTGGCTTCCTTGGACATGCGGACCGACTCCATCACGTGACGAATGCCGGCGCTGTCGGTGGCCATGGGCTTCTCACAGAAGATGTGCTTCTTCTTTTCGACCGCGTAGCGGAGGTGGGTCGGACGGAATCCCGGAGGCGAGGCCAAGAGCACCACGTCGACACCGGCATCGATCACCTTCTGGTAGGCGTCGAGACCCACGAAGCGCTTGGAGGGCTCCACCTGGACGCGGCCGGGGAACTGCTTGTCCAAGCTGGAGTGGCTCTGCTTGAGCTGATCATCAAAGGCGTCGCCCATGGCCACGAGGACCAGGTTCTTGTCGGCCTCCAGCGCATTGCCGGCAGCGCCGGTACCACGACCGCCGCAGCCCACGAGGCCGATGCGAATGGTATCGGTGTTGGCGGCGAAGGCGCGGTCCCGCATCAGCAAAGCCGGTGCGGCAAACGTCAGGGCAGCGGCGGTGGAGCTGGACTTGAGAAAGTCCCGGCGGTTCTCGAGGGGTGAATTCATAGCTGGGAAATGACGACACTCTTGGTCCGAAATTCAACCCTCCCCGTCAAGCTTGGCCCCCGAAAACACGCAGAAAAATCACGCGCCTCTCCGCAGCGATCCATGGGTAACGACGCTCGAAAGCACAGCACTTTCCGACCTCAAGCCCAGAACTCTTTCGAAAAGACTGCTTGCCGAAGCCTCCTTCCCCGATACCTTGCGCATCCGCTTTTGGCGGGTCGGTAGCTCAGCGGTAGAGCAGCGGCCTTTTAAGCCGTTGGTCCAGGGTTCAAATCCCTGCCGACCCACCATCCGTTTTGGCGTGAAATTATAGCGTGACAAGTATGGCGATAGTCTGCGAAAGACTCGCCGCTCTTTTTAGACCCCATCGTCTAGCGGTTAGGACACCGCCCTTTCACGGCAGTAACCGGGGTTCGATTCCCCGTGGGGTCGCCATTTAAAACCCTCGGAAACATAACGTTTCCGGGGGTTTTTTATTTTCCACCGGCCCATCCGAACCGTTCTCACCCGGCCTGACCGCAACCACATCCAAACCCAGTCAGGCCAAGATGCGCCGGATGACCTCGGGTTCCACAACGCCGGTGAGTTTCTGGTCGAGACCACCGTAGAAGTAAGTGAGCCGCTGGGGATCCAGACCCATGAGGTGCAAGATCGTGGCGTGCAAGTCGCGGATGTGATGGCGATCCACGGCGGCCTCGTGGCCCAGTTCGTCGGTCTCGCCATAGCTGGTGCCACCACGAACGCCTCCGCCCGCCAACCAGTACGTAAAGCCCTTCGGATTGTGGTCACGGCCACCATTGCCGCCCTGTGAGACCGCCTGGCGCCCGAACTCGCCGCCCCAAACGATGAGCGTCGAATCGAGCAGTCCCCTCTGTTCGAGATCGGCCAGGAGTGCAGCGATGGGGCGATCGATTTCCGGGCCGTGAATGCGGAGGTTTTCCTCCACACCGTTGTGGGCGTCCCAGTTCTGCTGCTGGTGACCGCCGCCGTGATAGATCTGGATAAAGCGAACACCCCGCTCGACCAAGCGCCGGGCGATGAGGCATTGGCGACCGAAGGGCGCAGGCCCCAGGGCCAGCGGGTGATCATCGGGGCGCGACTGGTTGACGCCATAGCTCTCCAAAGTGGCGGCCGATTCCTGCGACAGGTCGAGAGCGTCGGGGGCGCTGCGCTGGAGTTGGAAGGCCAACTCGTAGCTGGCGATGCGGGCCTGCAATTCGCTGAACCCGGGACGCGAGGCCAGGTGCCCGGCGTTGAGCTCATTGAGCGTGGAAATGGTGTCGCGCTGGACCACCGAGGGCGAACCATCGGCTGGATCGAGGTTCAGGATGGGATTGCCTGAGGCCCGGAAGACCGTGCCCTGGTAAGCCGCGGGCATGAATCCGCTGGACCAGTTGGCCGCCCCGCTGATGGGCCCGCCACGCGGATCGAGCATGACCACGTAGCCCGGAAGGTTCGCATTGGCCGAACCCAAACCATAGGACATCCAGGAACCCATCGACGGCCACCCTTGCAAAATACGGCCACTGTTCATCTGGATCATCGCCGAACCGTGGGCGAAGGAGTCGGCATACAGCGATTTGATCACGGCCATTTTGTCCATGTGGGCCGAGAGATGCGGCAACACATCGCTGCACCACAAACCCGACTGGCCGTACTGACGGAACGTCCGCTTGGAGCCGAGCAAGGTTCCGGGCTTCACGTCGCGGCGACGCTGTTCGAGCGACGCAGTCTGCCCGTGGCGACGGTTCAACTCCGGCTTGTAGTCGAAGAGGTCCATTTGCGAGGGCCCTCCGTACATGAACAGAAAAATGCAGGCCTTGGCCTTCGTTGGAAGGTGCGGCGGCTTCACCCGCATCGGATCCGACGACACGCTGGCGGCCACGTCGGGTCGCGCAAAGAACCCATCGGCTTCGAGCATTCCAGACAGCGCCATGCCTGTGAAACCCGCACCGAACTGGGCCAGGAAATCACGCCGGGATCCGGCGCACAGGGGAGAACCTGAGCGGGAGGCGCTGGAAGACGCGGAGGATTCAATCGACATAGGCCACTTCGTTGAGGTTGAGCATGAGCAGACAAGCGCTCTCGAAAGCCCGGTGACGGGCCCAATTGGGCGGGCGCTCCGCCCACAAAGGTCGAGGCGCACCACCCGATGGGGTCCACCGAAATTGATCCAAACTCACGCCGGATCCCCAGGCTCGAACACCCAAATGCCCCGAGGTCGAGAAACCCGTGGCCGCAGTGGACTGCATCGCGGGGGCCGCATCGTCACCCAAATAGACCGCCATGCGCCCGCCTTCGAGACGAACCCGCACCTTCAATCGATCTCCCCGCAAGGCAACACCCCCTCTGGAAGCCAGCGACACCACCCCGGCGCCCGTCAACTGACGCAACGTCAACCGACCTTCCCGGGGCTCGAAGACCAACTCCTGTCCGGTCTCGCCGGTGCCGCCCGATCCGACCGAAGCACGCAACAGCAGACCCACCTGGGAACAGCCCACCTGGGGTACTATTTCCACTGCCAGTTCGCCGTCGCTCACCGCAGCCCCACTCCAAAAAGCAAACGGACCGCGCCCTGGTTCCAATGCCCGATTGCCCTCGTATTCGCGCGGCCACAGACCTTTATGGCATTCCCAGTCAGGCCCGGGTGGCACAAGGAATCGATCTGGCGGAAGCGCATTGAAATAAGGCACCGACAACGTGTCGGGCACGTCCGGTCGGAAGGACAACCGGTGGCGCAGGCCTTCCCAAACCGATTCCTGACGCCGCTGATATTGGGACATCCGAGCCAATTCCTCCGGCAAGGGTTTGCGGCCGGTGGCCCGAGTCCAGGCGTGTTGCAAGAGCGTCTCCGAGGACGCACCGGACCCGGCTTCGGTGCGGATGCGATGAGCCAGTTCAACGGCCTGCTCTTGCACGAAGGCGTCATTCAGCAACATCAAGGCCTGCGGGGCCACCGTGGTGACGGGCCGTTCCGAGAGCGGGGAGGTCGCGTTGCTGTAATCAAAGGCCTCGAACATCGGCACCATGGAAGTTCGCCGGATGTAGGCATAGACGCTGCGTCGGGCCCGTTCACCCGTTTCGGACACCTGCCAGTCGGTGCCCGGTCGGGAGCCTCCCGCCAGCACCTCGCCGCTGAGCGCCGGGAAAAAACCCCGACCACCGGCCTCCAAATTCAAAGCGCCCGAGATCGCCAGCAAGCTGTCGCGCAAGGCCTCGGCATCCAGGCGACGGAGATTCTGGCGCCACAAGAGGTCATTGGCTGGATCGGCCTTGAGGGCCTCTGGATTTTGCACCGCCGACGATTGCATCCAGGTGGCCGAGGTGAGAATGAGCCGGTGGAGGGATTTGATGGACCAGCCTTGGCGGATGAACTCGCTGGCCAACCAATCCAACAGTTCCGGGTGTGTTGGAAGGCTTCCTACGCGCCCGAAATCGGTGGTGGTTCGGACCAACCCTCGGCCGAAATGGTGGTGCCAGATCCGGTTCACCATCACCCGGGCCGTCAGCGGGTTGGCAGGGCTGGCGATCCACTCCGCCAAGGACTGCCGACGACCCGCCGTGGGCATACCCTCTTTCCCGACCGGCGCATCGCCCCCTCCGGCTGCCCGCAGGAATCCAGGAGCCACTTCAGCCCCCGGAGACCGCGGATTGCCGCGAGCCAACACCTGCACTGCCGGCGTCGGGCCACTGCGCTCGCGGGCCGCCAGAGCCCATTCGAAGGGAGGGCCCGCCTTCTGGATCGCTTCGATGCGGCGGGTGAGGTCCTTGCGGACCGCCTCGTCGGTCGCCGCCGCCCGTTGCGTCTCCAACTCCTGCCGCTGGCGTTCCTGCGTGGCTTTCCATTCGGCAATCTCGGTTGGTGAGGCCAGGGGCGCGAACGAGGGCGAGTCGAGGCCCGGGCCGCCATTGACGCCCGCATGCAGCGGCCTGAAAATGGCCATCATCGAATAGTAATCGCGTTGCGGAATGGGATCGAACTTGTGATCGTGACAACGGGCACAGGCCACGGTCATTCCCAGGAAGGCCGCTCCGGTGGTTCCCACGATGTCATCAAGCTCGTCATACTCGGCCTGGAGTTTATCATCGGGCTCATCGTCGTGGACGCCCATGCGCAGGAAGCCGGTGGCCACGACCGCGTCTTTCCAGGCATCCCCGGCTCGCCCCCCGTCTTCCAACAACGTCGAAGCCACCTCATCTCCGGCGATTTGCTCGCGGATGAACTGGTCGTAGGGCTTGTCCTGATTGAAGGCTCGGATCACGTAGTCGCGGTAGCGCCACGCTTCGCGTTTTTCCCCGTCCCGCTCGTAGCCATTGCTCTGGGCGAACCGAACCACATCCAACCAGTACCGTCCCCACCGCTCGCCGTACCGGGGATTGGCCAGCAAGGCCTCGACCCGTCGGGACCAGGCCTCCGGAGATGGATCGCGTTCAAAGGCCGCGATCTCGCTGGGCGTGGGGGGCAACCCGACCAAATCGAGATGCAGGCGGCGCAGGAGTTCCCGAGGGCTGGCTTGCGGACTCAGGCCGATTTTTTTCTCGGAGAGCTGCTGACGGACAAAGGCATCGATGGGGTTCGCACTCGCTGGCTGGTTTCCCCGAGGGATGCCCGGTGAGGTGATGGGACGGAAGGCCCACCAGTCTTTTCCAGCATCAGCAGAATTCTCCGCCTCCAATCGGATCAACCCCACCAACACGGCCACCACGATCCATACGCACCGAACCCAGCGCCACTCGCATTGCCCGAAGACCACTTCCTTGCAGGCCCCTTGAGGACGTGTGTCCTGAGAGACCTCTCCGGGTTGGATCAAGGAGAATGGCATTCCATGAAGCTCCGGTGGGGAACCCAATTCCGTCAAGAATCAGGACTCGAAATTCCCGACTTGAACACCTGTCCCTAAAGGAAATCCCCCGTGGACCGGGGAAATCCCTGGGTTCTGTTAATCGGACCGATCCGGAACTGCGACCCCTTGAATCCTTCGACCTCCGAGCAACCTCGCCGGAAGGAGATTCGAAGACTCCCGATCCGATCCCTACGACACTCATCATGAAGACAACACCTCCCGTCCACCCGGTTGTCGACTCCACCCTTCGATCGATCCGGCGCATCGCGGAGCTTTGGGGATTGAGCCTGATGGGGCTGCTCACTGCACACGCACAGCCGTGGACCAGCACCAACCTGACCCTCTGGCTCAAAGCCGATGCCGGGATCACCTTGGATGGAAAGAACGGAGTCAGCAGATGGGCTGATCAGTCGTCCCGGAGCAACCACCTCGAACAAATCGACGCAGACCGTCGCCCCACCGTGCTGACCAATGCACTCCATGGGCTGCCCACTCTGCAATTCCGCGATGACTGGTTGACCCGGGGCAACGTGCTCGGCACCAACCTCTTCAGCAGCAACTCCGTCAGCCTCTTCGTGGTTCAGCGGCAACTCGGCAGTGACACCCGAACGACCACGCTGGCCTGGCGCGGCGGCAACGAACAGCGCCTCTACCTGCACGCCACCTACGACGACACCCTCAGCTTTCAAGTCGGCAATCCCTCGGCCGGCGGCAATGTCTCCACCCTCCAACCCAGCGGCTGGGACGATGTCTGGCACGTGATTTCCTGCCATCGCAACGGAACCAATGGAGTCATTCGGGTGGATGGGGTTGCCGTGACACCTCCGGCCGTGTTCACAACCGAAGCCAACGTCCATCAAAGCGCCGAGCTCATCGTCGGCAGCGATCACTTTGGAAACACCTTCAACGGCGACATCGCCGAGATTCTGATATTCAACGAAGTGCTCTCCGTCACCGATCGCCAGACGGTCGAAGAAACGCTGCTCAACAAATGGGCGGTGGCACGCGCCCCAGCTGCTCTGCCCGATTTATTGATCCAGGCGGCCTCGGACGCGGCCGCCGCGGGAGATGGACTTTATCAACTGCAACCGGAGTCGGATCAAATCCGGCAAGAATCCGTGGCCGCCCTCCGATCCACCTCATTCACCGTCACCGTGCAAAATGATGCTTTGGTGGCCGGCCCCATCTTGCTCCGGGCTTCCGAGAGCGCGACGCCGGGTTGGCGAACCACCTACTGGCATGGAAGCACCAACATCACCGCAGACCTCGTCGGATCCACCGGGTTCAGCACGGCTGTTTTGGCCGCAGGCAGCCAGATCGAACTCCGGATCGAAATCACCATGGCGGGAGTGGTTCCACCGGGCATCGAAAAGACCGTCACCCTGAAGGCTTATGACCTCTACCTTCCCAACCTCGTTCGAGATGTTGTCCAAGCCGTTGCCACCGCCACCGCCGGGGTTCAAGCCGACTTGACCGTGCGCCGCGACCGGGATCCCGCTCCTGCGGGAGATGGCCTCTACAACACCACCGGGTTGGGGCAATCCAAGTGGCAGGACGTCACCACCAATCAATCAGCGATTTACCATGTCACCCTGGGCAACGACGGGAACACCAACGCGCCCTTTTCCGTCCGTGGAACCGCGGGCGAAGATCCGTGGGAGGTGCGCTATTTCGGCCAGTGGCTCGTGTTCGACGGTGTGGATGATGCGGTCGATGTCGGAGCCTGGTCCCCGGGGATCCGCTGGACGGTGGAAGCCTGGGTGAATCCCTCCGCCACGCCGGTGGTTCGTCGCAGCATTGCCGGCGGGGCCAATGAAGCGCGCGACTGGGGAATCGTATTGCAGGAAGGCCAATTCGGAATCGTGACGAAGCCGGCCGACGGCGGCGTGAGCGTGACCTACCTCTCCAAGGTCCCGGTCATCACCAACACCTGGTACCACGTGGCCGGCAGTTGTGATGGCACCAACGCGATTCTCTACATCAATGGCGAGGCCAAGGTGTCCGGATTGGTGCTCACGAATTATTCAGGAACCGCCGCCGGGACGCGGATTGGCAGCGAGTCCTGCTGTGGGGGCAACAGCTTTCCAGGAATCATTCGCGAGGTGCGCATCTGGAACCGCGCCCTCCCCCAATCGGAGATCACCGCGGGCATACCGAAAACGCTTCTGGGGAGCGAACCCGGACTGGAAGGGTACTGGCGACTGGACGGCGGTGGCACCTTCCCGATCTGGGACCTCGGCCCGAAAAAGCGTCATGGAACGCGAATGAACGGACTGGCCTGGGTCCCACGCGATTTGACCGACGCCATCACGGGAGCCAGATGGTCGGACCCCGTGATAGGCGGTGGCGCAGCCATGGAATTGGACATCGTGGTCACCCCCAAACGCCTCGTGCCCGGGAGCCTTGCTCAAGTCGTCTCTGTGGTTGCCCAATCGATCAGCGATCCCCTGCGGTCGGACACCGTCTTGATGACAACGCAAGTGCGTGCGTCGACCAGTGCGACTCCCATCGCCGCGCAATACACGACCACCTCCGATTTTGAACGAGGCTGGATGAGTGGTTTGGAATCCTGGAGCACTCCCGATCAACTCCAGTTGGGTGGGGCTTCCGGCGTCCTCCCCTACCTCTGGGTTCCCAACGACAACGACAACTCCATTTCCAAGGTGGACACCCGCACCGGCCGCGAGCTGGCCCGGTACCGCACCGGCCCGGCCTCCATCGTCGACAACCCTTCCCGAACCACGGTGGACTTGCAGGGCAACTGCTGGGTGGCCAACCGCAATTCAGCGACGGTGGTCAAAGTAGGGCTGCTGGAACATGGCAACTACGACGATCGCAACGGAGACGGCCTCGTGCAGACGTCCCGGGATTTGAATGGAGACGGAGCCATCACCGGGGCCGAGCTGCTCGATTGGGGGAAAGACGAATGTGTCCTCCACGAAGTGCTGCTCACTCCG
>Ga0255100_1000053_pt1 | contig 53248 bp, 49 predicted proteins | sample Colum_Colum_RepB_2_FD_188449 | JGI IMG/M metagenome (GOLD analysis project Ga0255100, IMG submission 188449) | Freshwater microbial communities from Columbia River, Oregon, United States - Colum_Colum_RepB_8d | ecosystem: Environmental > Aquatic > Freshwater > River | place: USA: Oregon...
CCAGGATCGCCAAGTCGGGCAACCCCAATATAGAATCAATTTGGGACACGGTATTACCTCCATTGAACTCGTTTTTGCACTTACAAGTTTAATGAATACCGTCGTCCCCCTTTAATGATGAAGAGCCCAATATTTCAATCCTTCAAACGCCTGTTTGCAAGCTGTTGATCTGATTGAGTTTTTTCTTTTAAAGCTTTCCCCGATCTTGAAGAAAGTCACCCTTTTAAAGGGTGATAGAACTGTTGAGACGGCTTTCTGCTCAAAACCTCTTGACTTAGCCCGTTCAAAACCTGAATTTGAACCATACCGATTGCACGCGGTTTTAAGTGATGTTGCCCACCAGCATGACCATTCAAAAAAGTGTTTTTGAGATTGCCGGGACAGGTCCCTTGCAGCCATTGAGCGAACTCAGTTCTGCTGAATTGCTTGAGCCAATCGCTCAATCCCTTTTTTTATTTCAGTTGGCGTCAACCCGGCATAGCCCATGACCAGTCCGGCACACTTTTTCCGCCTGAGCTTGTCGCCAGCTGCGTAAAGCGGAGTGATGCTCCAAATGCCTATCCCAATTGCTTTGGCGCGCGTGATCAGATTTGGTTCATCTTTGATTTGAAAATCTTCCAACCAGACGACGATGTGCAAACCTGAAGCGGTGCCTTCAACTTCAACACGCTTGGTCAGGAATTTGTGGATTGCATCGATCAGCACAGCCCTTTTGTTTTCGTTCGCCCTTCTGACCCGCCTGATATGTCTTTCGTAGGCCCCACTTTGGATGAGTTGGGCAATCACTGACTGATCAGGACTTGGCGTATGGCGGTCTGTCAATTGCTTGGCCTGACGGAAAACCTTCACCAGTTCCGCAGGCAACACCAGATACCCGAGTCGCAACTGCGGTGAAAGTGTCTTCGAAAACGTTCCGATATAGATGACTGAGCCATCGACATCCAGCGACTGCAGCGTCTGCACAGGTCTTAAGCCGTAGCGAAACTCACTGTCATAGTCGTCCTCGATGATCCAGCAGCGGTTTCTGACCGCCCATGCCAGGAGTTCACGACGGCGGCTGATGGACATGACGGACCCAAGCGGGAATTGATGCGAAGGGGTCACATAGACCAGCGCGTTTTTGACATTTGGCAACTGGTCGCACATGAGTCCTTGTTCATCGACGGTGATCGGCGAAACGCTAGCCCCCATTGCTTCAAAATTGAGTCGTGCACCCAAATAGCAAGGCTCTTCCATGAAGACCTCTGACCCAGGCTCCACCAGCAGCCGCGCACAAAGATCAATGGCCTGTTGTGCGCCTTGGACAATGATAATTTGCTCTTGTGAGCAAGGTAATCCTCTTGCCCGCAGCAAATAGCCCTGAAGTTCGGAGCGCAACTCGGCTGCACCTTCGGGCGCGGCATAGTAAAGACTGGACTGCCGCTTCATGAGCGCTTGGTTGTAGAGCTTTCTCCACATGAGCCTGGGAAAGTCTTCATCCGCAATGGCGCCGTAGAGAAAGTTGATTTCTCTTGGTTTGATTTCAGGCGTGACAGGTAACTTCAATGCCGAGGTACGACGCCCGTAGGCCGACAGCTTGCGTTGCTCGCTTTGAATGGGTTTCAGGGCTGGACGATGTGCCTTCGCAGGGCGAGGTAAGGTCAAGGACACGCGAGCGCGTGAACCAGGTGCTGTTTCGATATACCCCTCGGATGCAAGTTGTTCGTAAACGGTGACCACAGTAGACCGAGAGACGCCCAGATCGGATGCCAATGCCCGGGTTGAGGGCAGTTTTTCACCCGGGCTTAGTTCTCCAGCATGAATCTTGAGTCGGAAAATTTCATAGACCCGCTGGACCGATCCGATTTTTTGCATGATCAACTGGTATGTTTAATTTAATCAAAAATGGATCTTCATGGTAAACCAGAATCGCCTGAAAATCCGGTCATCAAATTCTTCAGAGACCCGTTGAGACGATGTACATCCCAGCCCACTTTTCGATCAAAAATCTAGAGCTTATGCACCAGATCATCCATGCCCACCCTTTGGGCGTTCTGGTGACTATGACCCCCGAAGGCCTGGACGCCAATCACATCCCTTTCGAACTGGATGCTGCCCGTGGCGTCCTCACGGCGCACGTGGCGAGGGCCAATCCTGTGTGGCAACAATGCGGCAATGGAATGGACGCATTGGTGATTTTTCGCGGCGAAGAAAACTACATTTCCCCAAACTGGTATCCCAGCAAACACGAATTCCATCGCCAAGTACCCACTTGGAATTACGAGGTCGTGCACGTGCATGGACGCATGGTCGTTCAGGACACGGAAAAGTTTGTGCGTGGCGTGGTGGGTCGCCTGACTCGCAAGCATGAAGCCATAGAAGAAAAACCATGGAAGATGGGAGATTCAACCCCCGAGTTCATCGACGGCATGCTCAAAGCCATTGTTGGCATTGAAATCTCCATCACACGGATGGAAGGTAAGGCCAAGCTGAGCCAGAACCGTGAGGACCGAGACCGCCTCAATGCCTCAGACGTACTGGCAAGGCAAGGCGACCTAGAGCTTGCGAATGCGATGCGCAACGCAAAGCCAATTCAACAGCCGTGAAACGGATTTTCTAAATTGGAGGAATCGAAATGATGATACGAATGGCACGCGAAGCCGACTTCAGGCTGATTACCGTCGTTGAACCCGTGCTGGCCCGAGCCCATTTATGAGCGGCTAAACTCATTTTCAGACAGCAATTGAGGTAAGTAGCATGGACAAGGAATTCGCCATCAACTCGGACGGGTTGCATCAGGCCGTTGAGTTGATGAGTCGTGATTTCAGTAACGCGGAAGGTCTTGACCTGCCGCTAGAATTACCACAGTTCGGGATGGGTTCCACGGGTGCACTGAACTCACTGGCGCCTAGCATTCTTGGGGGCGCGGCGCGTTTGGGCGAGGCCACATCATTTGCGCACATGGACCCGCCAACTCCATGGATAACTTGGGCTATTACGCTTTGGAACGCATCGCTCAACCAGAACCTCCTTCACCCCGCCACAGCACCTGTTGCTCGCCAACTGGAAGAACGGGTCGTCGCATGGCTTGCTCCATTTTTTGGCATGAACGGCGGACACATGACGCCCGGTTCGACAGTGGCCAATTTGACCGCTTTGTGGTCAGCGCGAGAGTGCGCTGGCATTACGGAGGTGATTGCATCAGACGGAGCGCATCTCTCCATTGCAAAGGCGGCTCATATCTTGGGTCTCAAATACCTGAGTGTGCCCATAGACGCCAACGGCTCGATGGACGCGGCGCGGTTGCCGACCAACTTGAGCAAATCCGCCCTGGTCCTCACCGCCGGTGCAACCAGTACAGGCGCAATAGACCCATTTGACTTAGCCGGTAGGGCAGCTTGGACTCATGTAGACGCTGCGTGGGCCGGTCCTTTACGCATGAGTAATTACGCCAATCTACTTGCCGGTATCGAGTCGGCGGACTCTGTTGCCGTATCTGCACATAAGTGGCTTTTCCAACCAAAAGAGTCTGCGCTTGTATTGTTCAAGGACACCGAGAAGGCCCACACGGCGGTTAGTTTCGGTGGAGCGTACCTTGCCACACCCAATGTTGGAGTTCTTGGCTCCCATGGTGCAGCTGCCACGGCCCTTCTGGCAACGCTGCTTGCATGGGGGCGTGAAGGAGTTGCTCAGCGAATCGAGCACTGCATGGACCTTGCCCGTTGCTTGAGAGATTTTGTGGTTGCTGACGAGCGCCTTGAGCTTTATGCGGAACCCCGAACGGGTATTGTGGTCTGGCGGCTTAAGAAAGAGAGCTTTTTTGACCAGGTCCTGCACAAGATGCCACTTGGTTCCACGTCTATAACAACAATTGCGGGTGTGAAGTGGTTCCGCAACGTGGCGGCCAATCCCAGTGCAGATGTTGACCTGCTTATTGCTGCAATCCAGGGAGCCTTACCTGAGCGTACTTAGTTCGCGCTCAATGGCTGCTATCGCTGCATCACCGCCGCCGAAGGCAGCTCTGCGACCGTCGGTAATGGGTCGAAAGGGCAAAGTGGATCAACCTATCAGGTTCGAATCCCCGACCCTACCAAAAAAGGGGGTCTGGAAACTCACGTAAAAAGCGGCTGTCTCAACATTTAGAAAGATGAACTGGACACCAAGTGCTTGATTTGCTTGCCCATTAAAAACTTAGGCGGTTTGTGATGAAGTATGTTCCGCCCCGCCAGTGACCCAAAAAAATGCGCCTTCTGGCGCATTTTTTATTCCTGCCCCCCAACCTACCCATCATTAAAAATCCACAAACTCGCTAGACAGCATGATTGCGGCACCTCATTTGATTTTTTATCAAATCGGGTTTGAGATGCCCAAGAGAACGTAATCGCACAGAGCTAAGCTGGCCGGAATTTGAAAATTGGTGTTACCTTCGAGTGCGAGGTGCAATCTCCAGCTGAAGGCCAAGTTACCATGAGTTTTCATAAGAAAATTTTGCTGTCTTTTTTGATCTTTCACGCTGTATTTACATTTGGTGTTTTGTTTGTTGAATACTTAATTGCTTCAACTGGTGCATATGATGAATATGGCTTCGACTTTAGCGTGGTTGTCATCTTGTGGGTACCATTGATGTTGGCCTTGTCAATTGCCCTTGTTGCTTTTGTCTATGTTTCCCGGTTTGTCTGAATACGTGCTCGTCAGCGTAGAGGGCGCGCAGCAAAAAGTTAGGTCTGTTAAAAAAGTTGTCCGAATTTTTTCTGTTTCAGGTGCTGCACAGCCCCTCTACTTTTTTCTCATTCAGGCTTTATACCGATTGCCTTGACGATGCTTGCCCAGCGGACTCTTTCCGCCCGCATGAAAGCGTCAAAATCGGCCACATTCATTTTGGTCTCGGGTATCGAGCCCAAGGTCAATAAACGCTGCGCTACTTCAGGCTGTTTAAGCACCACCTCCAACTCAAGGTTGATATGGTCCAGGATGGCAGCAGGCGTACCAGCAGGCGCAAATAAACCGTTCCAGCCTGTGAATTCAAAACCGTTAAAGGTCTCGGACAGGGCGGGGACGGAGGGTTGGTTGGCCGTGCGCTGCCCCGAGCTGACCGCCAGAGCCTTGATCTGACCGGAGCGGACGTAGCTCAACAGCGCAGCTTCCGGTAAACAAATGAAGTTCACACGCCCACCGATCAGGTCCTGAATGGCTTCAGGTGCTTTGTTGTAAGGCACATGGGTGAACTTGATGCCGGCTATGGCAGCAAACGAATCGGCCAACATGCCTGAAAAGGTCTTGGGCCCTTCGGTTGCAATCGACAGTTTTTCGGGCTGCGCCTTGGTCTGGGCAATCGCATCGGCCAGGGTGCTGCCGGTGAAAGCCGATCCAGCTGCGATCACAAACGGACTGCGGCCAATCAAGCGCACCGGTGCGAAGTCTTTTTCGGGATCGTAAGGCAAGGCCTTGAAGGTGAAGACGTTGGTGACCATGGCGGCGGTCGTCGCGTAGTAAAAGGTGTAGCCGTCGGCGGGTGAACGCATGGCCGCCTGTGCACCGATGACATTTTGGCCACCTGGACGGTTATCCACCACGATGGGCTGACCCAGTCGGCGGCTCAGGTTGTCGGCCACAAAACGTGCCAGGATGTCGGGTCCTGAACCTGGAGGTTGCGACAAAATCCATTTGATGGGCCGAGCAGGCCATGACTGTCCCCAGGCTGCACCTTGCAAGCTGGTGGCAGCGGCAGCAGCCGCGCCCAGCAAGCCTTTGTTGAAAGATCGTCTTTGCATGCTTGTCTCCTGTTTCCTTAATAAAACACCTTGGCAATCGCTGTCACTTCACGCTCCCCCGTGTCTAGACGGGCTCATGTTGTCAAAGCCTTTCTCTCTCGACCCGGTTGCGCAGCACCCCAATCTTGGATACCTCGATCTCGACCAGGTCACCCTCCTTCATCCACACTGGTGGCTGACGGCGAGCGCCCACGCCGCCTGGTGTGCCGCTGACGATCACATCGCCAGGTGCCAGGGTAGTGAATATCGAGACATATTCGATCAAATGCGGGATTGTAAAAATCATCATGGCAGTGGTTGCATGCTGCATGACTTGACCATTCAAGCGGGTGGTCAGATTCAGCTCTTCGCCGTCCGCGATCTCACCGCGCGTGACCAAGACTGGGCCAAAGGCTCCGGTGCCAACAAAATTTTTGCCGGGGGTGAACTGGGTTGTATGTCGCTGCCAGTCACGCACTGAACCATCGTTGTAAGCGCTATAGCCGGCCACGTGGTCCCACGCCTGCGCGCGAGCGATTCGGCGACCGCCCTTGCCGATCACCACAGCAATTTCGCCTTCGTAGTCGAAATGGTCCGACTCGGGAGGCATCAGCAATGGCTGCAGGTTCCCGGTCTGCGAATCGGCCACGCGCAAAAAAACGGTAGGGTTTTCGGTTTTTTCACGCTCGGTCTCGATGCGATGCTCTTCGTAGTTGTGGCCAATGCAGATGATCTTGCCGGGATCGGTGATGACGGGAAGATACATGATCTCTTGCATCGAACAGGTATCAGGCTCGCCTTGAGCTGAAGTGCCCAATTTTTCAAGCATCCCTGCAGCCAGGGCGCTGCGCAGAGTGGGGTATTGGGCGCTGCTCAACGAGACAACGCCGGAATCGGTAGCCAGACCCCAGGAAGCTTGGCCTTGAAATGAATAGCTGAGAAATTTCATCGTGTTTTTGCAGTTGGGAAAGTGAAATGGGTCAAAAGAGACGTCTTCATGGCTGCAGTGCCAGCAGTGCGGCCTGCAGGTCTTTCGCAGTGTTGAAGGCGCCATAGACATAGTGGTCGGGTCGCACAAGCACCGCCTGGCAATCCATCCGTTCGAACCACGAAGCTAGCACGCCGGAGAACTCCGTAAAGTCCGACGACTGAAGGCCTTGCACTTTGAGCTGGAGAGCTGGATGCGCCCGGGCGGCCGCCTGGTTCCATGTTGCGTCCGTGTCGGCCAGGTGGAGCAAACGCCAACCACAGCCGAGCCAGTCGTCCATGCGCACAGGTCCTGCACTTCTTTCCAGCCATGCTTGCGGAAACATGGTGCCCACCGCCGCATGACCTGAGCCGTCCAGACAGCCTCCGACCAGTGCGGGCTGCACGTTTTGGCGGGGCATGGGTTGTACTTGTCCGCCGCATTCAGCCAGCAATCGGGCATCACGTTCCCTTGCCTTGTGCACATCACGCTGGCCCACCAATTGGCCGATGCCCTTGATGCGCGAGGTCAACTCGGTCACGTGGCCTTTGCGTTCAGTGCCGTAGCTGTCGAGCAAGGTGTCACTGGCGCGCGCCTGTAACACTGCAGCCAGCTTCCAGCTCAGGTTGGCTGCATCGCGGATACCCTGACACATGCCTTGGCCCAAAAACGGCGGTTGTTGGTGCGCCGCATCTCCTGCAAGAAAAACCCTGTGCCGTCGCCAATCCTTGGCCACCAGGGCATGGAATTGGTAACTCGCCAGCCGCCAGAGCGTGGCATCCTCAGGATCGAGCCACCTCGACAAGAACCGCCAAGTGGCCTCGGGCGTGGCCATGGCTTTGGGATCTTCACCCGGGTTGAGGGCAATTTCCCAACGGCGGTGGTTTTTCGGACCGATCACATAGGTGCATGGCCTTTGTGGCTCGCAATACTGAACGCTGACCTTGGGCAGCTTGGCCATGCCTTTCTCGTTGACCAGCACATCGACCACCAGCCAGGGCTCGTCAAAACCCAGGTCTTGCAGTTCGATGCCCACCTGTTTGCGCACATCGCTCGAAGCCCCATCGCAGGCGATCAGGTAACGCGCCGAGACCTGACGGGTCTGGCTTTGTGCATCGGTCACAGTCAGAGTGACAGCATCGTTGCTTTGCTGAATGCCTGTGACTTTCTGTCCCAGATCCACCTGTACAGACGGAATGCTACTGACTCGCTGGCGCAGCACCGCCTCCATGGCTGGCTGGGTAAACACCAGCGATGGTGTGAAAGCCAGCGGGTAAGGTGGCGCCACGGTAGACATGCATTTGATGAGTTGCCCATCGACCCCATAGAACTCTGAGTTGGTGAAGGGCTCGGTGAAAGGTTCCAGCGCCTGGACGATGCCCAGTTGCTGAAACACACGCATGATTTCGTGGTCCAGCGCAATGGCGCGGGGTTTGTCATAAACCTCAGTCAACTCATCGCAGACATAGGTGCGGATGCCTTGCAAACCAAGCAGCCCTGCAGCCACCGCACCCGTTGGGCCAAAGCCAACGATGGCAACATCAAACATGGGTGCCCCTGGCCGGGGCAAACACGATAGCCCTCTGCGCCTCTTTAAGGCGCGCACTCGGCGGTCTTGAAATGCCCCACTGATCGACCCGTCCAGGCGGCCAAATCCAGTCGCTTGGCTGCCCGGCCTGGTAGCTGTCGTCCACTTGTTCGACCTCGGCGGTGTACTCGATCACGATGTCGAATGGACCCACGAAGTAATTGAAGGCATTGTCCCCAGGTCCATGTCGGCCAGGTCCCCACTCGATAGGGAAGCCCGCGTCCTGCAAGCGCCCACCACCACGCATCACAGAATCGAGGTCGGGCATCAAGAACGCGATGTGGTTGAGCGCGTTGTTGTCGGTGTCTCCCAAAGCAATGCTGTGGTGGTCGCTGTTGCAGCGCATGAAGGCCATGATGCGCGTGCGGTCCGACAGCGAAAAGTCCAAAGCATTTTCCATGAACTGGCGGGTGTCCTCCACATGGCCGCTGTTGAGCACCACATGTGCCAGCCGAACCGGCATGTCGGGCGCATCGATCGGCATGACCTGCTCGTCTCCATGCACCAGGCGGAAGATACGACCATCTGGGTCGGCCAAGGTGACCGCCTGGCCACCGCCGGGCTCCGCCAGCGGCGCCGGCGCTGCCAGCACACGCCCTCCTGCCGCCTCGGTTCTCTGCGCCGCCAATGCCAGCGCCTGGGCGCTTCGAGCCCTGAGTGTGATGTGCAAAATTTGGGCGGCAGCAGGCGCCCAGTGCAATGCCAACACATGGTGGTCTGTACCTGCACCGCGCAGGTAAACGGCGTCGGGGGAGCGAGCCATTACCTGCAAATGCCAGGTCCTGGTGAAAAAATCCTCGGCAGCCGCCAGGTCAGGAACCGTCAGCGCGACGCTGCGCAATGCGCCTACCAAAGAAGATGCATGGGTCATGTCAAAGGTTCCAAGTAAGAGGCGGGCAAGCCCAGAAATTTCAGACCATTGGCCTGAACCAGTTGTTGGGTGGTCCCGGCATCGAAGCCGGCTTGCGCAATACGCTGTACGGGTTGGGACTCGTGAAAATTGAAGGGGTAATCGGTGCCGATGATCAGTTGCGAGGCCCCGAAAAGCCGAACCAGGTGCTGCAGAGTCGGCGCATCGAACACCAGGCTGTCGTAATAAAAAGATCTGGCCTGCTCGGAGGGGGAGCGCTGCACGGCCTCGCGCATTGCCGGAAACACCGACATGGATTGCTCGAGTCGGGGTAGCAACATGGCCAGGGTGCCGCCGCCATGGCTGAATGCGATGCGCAAGCTGGGATGGCGCATCATCAAGTTACCGGTCAGGGCCGAAGCAGCAGCCAAGCCCACATCGCTAGGGTAGGCCAGCACCTGTTGCAAGGGCGCGGGGCCTACCAGACGGTCCATACCTGTGGGCCGCAAAGCGTGTACGAAAACTGCTAAGTCCAGCGCCTCGCAGGCCTCAAAAAATGGGTCCAAGCGCGTGTCACCGATCGGAACTCCATTGATGTTGCTGCCGATCTCCACACCCACCAAACCCAAGTGGTGCCGGATGTATTGAAGTTCCTTCAGGGCAAGATCCATGTCCTGTAACGGCACCGCACCCAAACCCACCATTCGTCCGGCCGATTCGACCACCATATGCCCAATGGTTTCATTCAGAAAGCGTGTCAGTTGCGCGCCGTCGGCGGGGGCCAGCCAATACGACAACAACTCGGGCATCGGCGAAATGGCCTGCAGGCCCAGGCCCATCTCGTCCAAATCGGCCAGACGTTTTGGGGTAGACCAGCATTTGTCAGAGACTGTGCGGTAATTCTTGCCATCGATCATCACGTGCCGGTGGCACGCCTGCGCGGGTGCCATGGACGGCCAGCCCGTAGGTGCTGCTCCGCCCAGGTAAGACGGGAAATCGTGCGGGATGACGTGCGCATGTACATCCACTCCGCAGCCACAGGATGCCAGGCGGTGCATGTTTTCAGCCTGCGATCAGGCCAGCGGCCTCGATGCCGGCGATGCAGATCGCCTCGTCCTCTTCGCCCGTGCCACCGCTGGCGCCCACGGCCCCCAGCAGATCGCCTGCAGCGTTTTTCACCAGGACTGCGCCGGTTTGTAGCAAGAACTTGCCATTGGCAGTAGCGGCCAGCGAAACAAAAAAGTTGGGGTTGTCCTTGGCGCGTTGGGCCAGCTGCCTGCCGAAAGAGCCCATCCCCACCGTGCCCCAGGCTTTGGCCCGTGCGATGTCTAAACGGAACATGCTCGCGCCGTCGTCCGGTGCAAAGGCCTTGAGCTGCCCGGCCGCGTCGATCACACCAATCCCCATGGGCTTGTCGCCCTGAGTTTTGGAATGCGCCAATGTGGCATCGATGATTTGTTGGGCTGTGACCAGACTGAGAACGGACATCGTCATCTCCGATTGCATGGACGTGCATCACGTGCCTTACGACCAGTTTAGGGAGTGGTATCGAATTCATCTAGGCAATTATCTGAATATGTAGAATTCGCCGGATGAATATTGCAGCCGTAGATCTGAACCTTCTGGTGGCATTTCACGCCATGCTGGAACACCGCAATGTGACCCGCGCAGGCGAAGCCATTGGATTGAGTCAACCGGCCATGAGCTCGGCCGTGCGGCGCTTGCGCCTGTTGCTGGAAGACCCTTTGTTTGTCCGTGCCGGTCTGGAAATGAAGCCCACGCCACGGGCACTGCAGCTTAGTACAGCCGTGCGGCAAGTGGTCCAGATCGTTCAAAGCGAGATACTGCAACCCACCCGCTTTGATGCCAGCTCGTCCACACGCACGTTCACGTTTCTGATGCCCGACATTGGAGAGGCCAATTTTCTGCCGCGGATATTGGCCATGCTAGCGCTTGAAGCCCCGCACCTGAACCTGCGCACCCTGGCCATGCCGCGACACGCGGCTGCCGATAGCCTGGAGTCGGGTGTGGCGGATCTGGCCATGGGGTACTTTCCGGATTTGCACAAAGCGGGCTTTTACCAGCAGAAGCTGATGCGCTCCACGCACGTGAGTCTGGTGCGCAAAGCCCACCCCACCATTGGTGTGCAAATGAACCTGGACCAGTTCATCGCAGCATCACATGTGGTAGTAAAGCCGCATGGACGCGAACATGTGTTTGAAAAACACCTGCAACAGCAAGGCATCACGCGACGCGTGGTTCTCGAAATATCCAATTTCCTGAGCCTATTGCCCATCATCGAATCGAGCGACCTGATTGCGACCGTACCCCAGGACCTGGCTGATTTCTGCGTGCAGCACGGTCAGGTACGCACTGTATCCACCCCAGTGAAAGCCCCGGTGATCGATGTCCAGCTGCACTGGCACCAGCGGCTCCAAAAAGACCCAGGCCATGCTTGGCTTCGTAGCGCGATCCATCAGCTTTTCCGGCAATCCTGACTTCGCGTCCTGTGGTGAGGAATCCGTTCGGGAAAGACTTCTAGTGCCCGATCTTGAACGACAGCAGTCGACTCTTTGCCAAAAATTGATTCAATTGAGTATGGGATTACGAAAAACCATAGCCGCATTCGCTTACTGCCATGAGCGATCTGGGCGGGGGATGGGCACTCACCAAACACGACTGATTATCCCCAAAGCGTGCAGCAAGCGCAGGTAAGAACTTGATTAAGATTTCAGACCTGTTCGATCCGGGCCACTGATAAAACATCAATCAATTGCGATGTTGGCTGATCGAATGATGCCCCCCCATCGCGCGATCTCTTGGCGTATAAAGTCATCAGCCGCAGCGGGGGTGCCTGCCATTGAGTCAGCGCCCAGATCCGCCAAAGTCTTTTTGAACGCGGGTTCCCTGATGGCATCATTTAGGGAATTGTTCAACTGAGCAATCAGCGCTGGTGGTGTTTTTCCTTGGGCCAGTAAAGCAAACCATCCCAATACAACAAATCCAGGCAGAGATTCTGAGACGGTAGGGATATCCGGTAGCAATACCGATCGACGTGGGCTGGTGATTGCCAAGGGACGAAGTGCCCCGCTACGTATATGGGGCTGCATGATGGCTAGATTTTCAAACATGATCGGCGTTCGACCTCCAATCAAGTCAGGCAAGGCAGCAGAGCTTCCCTTGTAGGGAACATGAGTCATCTCTACACCCGCCATCTTTTTGAATAACTCCCCTGATAGGTGTTGACCGGTTCCTACGCTGGATGACGCGTAGGCGTATCGATTCGGATTCGCTTTCAACAGATCGATCAGTTGCGCCACATTGCTTGCTGGCAATTGTGGATGGATGACCAAAACGTAGGGTGTGCTGGCTACCATGCCGATAGGGGCAAAGTCTCCCAAGGTATCGAAGGGCAGTTTCTTGTACAAAGACGCATTGGTGCCATGGGTGCTCGACACCAAGATCAAAGTGTTAGCGTCTGGAGCACTTTTAGCCACAAACTGAGCCCCAATATTGCCGCTGGCACCCGGCTTGTTTTCAACAATGATGTTTCTGCCGGTTTGTATGCCCATGGTGGTTGCTACCAAACGAGCCAGAACGTCCGTGGTTCCACCAGGGGGAAACCCCACAATGATTCGCATAGTTTGATCTTGCGCGTGCAAGGTGGGCGATAGGATCGTGAATGGGGCGGCGCTTGCGACTAGCGCTTGCCGACGGGATATATTCATCATGATTTATTGCTTTCTAAAAAGTAGTTATGGATCAGCAAGCTTTAGGACGAAAGCAAGATCAGTCGTGAAGTAAGGAAACCCCAACCTGACCTTCGTGGGAGAGGTGGTCCATGGTCATGGGTGGCTTGATATGGGGATCTTCATACTTTCCAATGTAGTCGCCCATGGTCGAGGTTCGGATCATATGGCGGTATTCTGCGGGGTTGTAATCGCCAACTGCCAGGTGGATGGCACAGCGGTTGTCCCATACAACCAAATCGCCGACCGACCATTGGTGACGATAGACAAACCGTGGCTGTACCGAAAAATCGCATAGAAACCGGATCAAAGGCTTGCTCTCAGCTTCGGTCATACCTGCAAAAGATCGTACGCGTTCGTTGACGTAAAGCGCACGTCGCCCAGAGACTGGGTGCGTGCGCACCGCCGGGTGAATAACTGGCGGATTCATGCGCTTGAAAGCCTCAAGAATCGCTGGGTCCCTTCGCGTTGATACCAGTCCTACGTCGTTGATACCCTCCAAGCCGTCAAGAAACTCACGCATCTTGGGCGATAGCGCTTCATAAACGGCATACATATTCGCAAACATAGTGTCACCGCCTACCGACGGTTTTTCTATGCAGTACACCATCGTGGCCTTTGCTGGCCTGATGGTGTAAGACAAATCGGTGTGCCAATTCTGACCATTGTTAGCACCTGGATGGATTTTTCCCTGGACGGGTTTGTTGGAAAGCAACATGACTTCATCGTGCTCTGGATGACGATTGAAGGGTTGTGTTGCATAGTTATCCAACTCACCAAAGTTTTGGGTGAACTCAATGAGAAGCTTGGGATCCAGTTTTTGATCTGGAAATATGAGAACCACATGTTGTGTCCAAGCATCCTGAATCATTTTTAGATCCGAACTACTTACTGGCTTGGACAGGTCTATGTTCGTGACCCTGGCACCTAACGCATAACTGACCGGCTGTATCTGAATGTTGGGCATCCTGATTCCCTTCGTCATTTTTTGCCGAGTGTATGGGATATTCAGTGTATTCAAGTCACTTGTGCAACCTTATTAGAAGAGCAAACTCATTCCCTGAGAATTTCTATTCATCTCACAACGGCCCCAGAATCATGATGGGTCTGATAGGAGAACTAGGCATCTTGAAGTCTGTAACCCCCATGAATGCCGGTAGTTCTTCAGATCCCGCTTCAGCTTGCTAACAAAAAAATGCCCTTCGCGGGCTGCCTTTCTTTGCCGTTCACCCATTCCACTCAGTAATCATCCACACTTCATAATGAACTAACTTAGCTCAGCAATCGAAGGTACATCAAGACGGTAAAACTTGGCAGCATTGTTGACAAAGAAATCACGTTGTTGCGCTTGCGAATAAGCTTCAATCATGGTCGAGACAGAATTGACCAGGGTGTTGAAGTCAATGCGCAACCCGGCAACTGGAAAATTGGATGCAAACATGCAGCGTTCAATGCCAAATATGGAGAGGGCTTCTTGAACAATAACTTGGTTCTCTGAGTAATTCCAAGGCTTGTCTCTCAATCCAAACTCAGACACTTTCAGCCAAACGTTAGGGCAGCGCGCAATGCGCTCCATGGCAACGCGCCAAGCCTTGAGTCCCTCTGTGCTTCGATCCCAAGGGAATCCTGTGTGGTTCAACACAATCGAAGTTTCTGGAAACAGTGCAGCCACTTCAGCTGCCTCAGCAAGATGCCAGTAGGGCACACGCAAATCCCAGCTTAGCTGGTACTTGGCGAGTCGGGAGAAGCCTTCTAGCCACCGAGGGTCTTGCATGCTGCCAGGCAGGCGAGGCTTCATGGCAGCAGGGCTGGCAGCGGTGACTGGTTTAGATCGGATGCCTTTGACCAGTGGAAATGCAGCCTGTCGTGCCAGGATTTCTTCACTGTTGTCTGTGTGAAACCAAGCATGTGCCACGATCGCTGAAGGATGCCCAATCTTCTGGTGCATCTCTGTCAGCCATTGCGTTTCGCCAACTTGATCTTCACGGGACCATTCGGCTTCACAGTGGACAGTGGCGATTACCTTGTGATCGGCAGTATCGTGTTGGTAGTCGTGCCACAGATAATTTCTCTTCAAGGCATCGTAATTGCCCAAGAAAAAATGTGGCTCGTTAGCTTCTTGCAACCATGGGTAGGGGTTTTTGGTTAAGTCCCACAGATGATGGTGTGCGTCAATCAGCGTGACGCACATGATTATTTCAGTGCATCTATTTTGGTCAGGATGTCCGCACCAAATTTTTCTGCGTACATTTTTCGAACAGGCTCATAAGCGGCCGCACGGAACGGTTCAGTGTTCACGTTTTCAATGACCTCTACGCCTGCTTTGCGAATGGCGGCCATGCTTTCAGCCTCGAGGCTGGCATTGTTTTGGCGCTCTGCAATCGCCCCCTCTTTGGCAGCTTTCATGAACATGGCCTGCTGCTGCGGGGTGAGTGCTTTGAACTTGGCCAAGTTCATGACCAAGGGTGCTGCGGTGAATGCATGTCGTGTCACGCTCATGTATTTTTGAACTTCTTGAAACTTCATTTTGGAAATATGAACAGTTGGATTTTCTTGGCCATCCACTGTTTTGGTATTCAAGGCCAAATAGACTTCTGAAATAGCCATGGGGGTTGGATTGGCACCCCAAATTTTGAAAGCTTCAATGTGCATGGGGTTCGGGGTGGTACGAAGCTTTATGCCTTTGAGGTCCGCAGGGGTTCGAATGGGGCGAACCGAGTTGGTGATGTTTCTGAAGCCGATTTCCCAATACGCCATGCCTTTCAAACCGCGGGCTTCGAATTTGTCCATCAGTTCACGGCCTATCGGGCCATCAATCACGCGGTAGGCGTGGTCAACAGTTCGAAACAAGAAGGGGATGTCCAGCGCTGCTTGCTCTGGTGAAACACCGCCAAAAAAAGGATTGCCCGTCACGCTCACGTCAATGCTACCCACTTGGGTGCCAATGATCATGTCTGCGCCTTTGCCCAATTGCTCTTGTGGGAAGATTTCCACTTTGTAGGCGCCGCCACTCTCTTTTTCTAAAACCTCTTTGAACTTCAATGCGCCCACATGAACGGGGTCGGAAGTGGGGCCGTAATGCGCAAATTTGATGACTGTTTGCGAGTGGACCCAAGTGCTTGACATTGCGGCGACAGCAACAAGGGCTTGCATCAACTTCCTGGAGATGTTCATTTTTATCTTCCTACATGATCAATGGTGGAGGGGGGACGAAGTACAACGGGAAATCGCTGATCACATTTTGATGTTGGCCTGCTTGATGAGCCTGCCAAATCGTTCAAACTCTTGACGGTTGAGTTTGCTGAATTCTTCAGGGCTGATGTTGCCGGGTTCGCCGCCTAGGCCTTTGAGTTTGGCTTGGACATCGGGCAACTTGATAATGCGAGCCAGTTCTCTTTGCAACCTGGCCACAACATCAGGGGGCGTGCCAGCAGTGACATAGACGCCATACCAAGTGCTCATTTCAAAACCCGAGACACCGGCCTCTGCCAAGGTTGGTACGTTGGGCAATTCAGAAGAGCGTTGTGCTGTGGTCACCGCCAAGGCTTTGAATTTTCCGGCTTTTATTTGCCCCATCGCAGATGAGGTGGTGTCAAACATGATTTGGACATTGCCGGCAATGATGTCAAGGTGAGCTTGTGCACTGCCCTTGTAAGGCACATGAATACTTTTCACACCTGCTGCAATGTCAAAGGCTTCACCAGCGATGTGTTGAGTGCTGCCCACTCCAGAAGATGCATATTTGAATTCCTCTGGTTTGGCCTTCATCAGTGAAACCAGTTCTTTGACGCTGCTGACAGGTACGTTGCTGCCCACCACCAGCACATTGGGGACGGTGACAACCAGGCCGACAGGTGTCAAATCATGGATGGGATCAAACGACAGCTTGATCAGGTGCGGGGCAATGGCTTGCCCCGTGTTGGTGGCCACTAGCAGGGTGTGACCATCAGGTGCTGCTTTGGCAGTGAGTTCCGCCGCGATGGTGTTGGATGCGCCCGGTTTGTTTTCAACGATAAAGGTACCCTTCAAGGACTCAGTCATTTTCTCGGCTAGCATCCGAGCAATAATGTCTGTGCCACCGCCTGCGCCTGCGCCGACCATCAGCTTGACGGGCTTGCTGGGGTAAACAACTTCTGCGATGCATGCAAACGCGACGAATGTCGCAGCAATGCCTACCATTATTCGTTTTTTCATGGCAATTTTGGGTATCAGGCGGGTACTGAATCGAGCTTTTTCGATTGCATGTGATGGAGCCCCATGCGGCATGCCAAACTAAAAGCATTGAACATTGCTTGCGGGTTGGCCAGGTTTTGACCCGCAATGTCATAAGCAGTGCCGTGGGCGGGCGTTGTCACTGGGATGGGCAACCCCCCGTGAACCGTCACACCTTTTTCAAACCCCATGAGTTTCATGGCAATTTGACCTTGATCGTGGTACATGGTGATCACTCCATCATAGCCATCGTCTTTTCGGATGGCGCGCACAAATGCAGTGTCAGCAGGGAAGGGGCCATCGACTGGGATGCCAGCTCGGTGTGCCATCTCAATGCCCGGCGCAATGATGGTGATTTCTTCATCCCCATAGTTTCCGTTGTCCCCGTTGTGAGGATTGAGTCCGCAGACTGCCAGCCGGGGATTAGCTTTTCCAGAGGCTTTCAATGCCTTCGAAATCATTGCGATGGACTCAAAAACTTTTTGACTGCTGAGCAGACTGCTCACTTCTTTCAGTGCCACATGCGATGTGACTCGTGATGTCCACAGATCTTGTAGCACATTGAGTTCGCCGCACACCCCTTTGAAGTTCAGGAATTCTGCGAACCAGCGCAGTTCATCTTCTTGTTGCATGCCCCCCAAGCGAAGTGCGCTTTTGTTCAGTGGGGCAAAGCAAAAGGCGTGAGCGTGACCATCGCGCACCAAACTCACGCCCTCGGCCAAGGCGGCAATCATGTAAGCGCCGTTGTGGGCGTCATAAGTGGCTTTGGGGAAGAGCAGGGCATTGAGGCCAGACCATGGGTGCCAAGACGCATGAGGCGCGGTTGGGAGGGCGTCTTTTTGACCAATCAGAATGATCTTGGCAGCTTGTTGGCAGATGGGGTTGTTCAATAGTTTTTGAACCAATTCGGGGCCAATACCTGCAGGGTCACCGGTAAAAAGGGCAATGGTTGGTTGAGTCATGGTCAGTCTTGGTGAGATGTAATTTGCAATTACAAATACCAGTATAGATAATCTGTCGGGGTGAATGGCACTCGTTATTACCCTCAGTGGTCAATTTTCAAGCCTACAGCAACCCAGCTCGCTCCCTCCCCCAGGGTAGGTAGTCGAGTCTCACTTGTCGGCAGCAAATCCAGTCCAGAGCAGGCCATCGGTTGACATCATCAACGGGTCTATCAAGACTTGGTTCGCTGCAAACACAATTCTGCCAACCTCGCCGCAGCTGGCGAGAGCGACCGCTGCGGCCAGGTGATCAACCCTACGGGCCGCCTCAAGGATGGCTGCACAATTCTCAAGGCCTGCACTCGCTTGTCCAGCCGATGCGGGATGATGGACATGGGCAGTATGGCAGCTCCCAATTCCTCGTGGGCCATGGCAATCAAGGTCTGGGCCTGAGTGCATTCGTACTTGGGCGTGAGCTCAATGCCGTGTTTTCGAGAGGCCTGCTGTAACACGCTGCGCAAGGCGGTCGCCTGACTCAGTTGCAAGGTCGGAATGCGTGAGAGCTCTCGCAGGTTGATGGTGTCGCAGACCTGAGGTTTGAATTTCTTGGGTACCAAGGCCATGATGTCCTCCTGCATCAAGGGTTTGAAGGAAAATTCTTTGCCATCTGGGCGTGGGCCGAGACCAAAATCGGCATCGCCGTGCTTGAGGCTGTTCGCAATGTCGGCAGGCGTGAGTTCTTTCACCAAAATGCGAATGGAGGGGTAATGCGCCTCAAATGCTGCGAGCAAGGGAGGCAGGAAGGTGGCCGCCATGATGGGGGACGATGCCACAGCGATACGGCCCACGCGCAAGTCCAGTGTTTCCTGTAACTGCCTCAACCCCGATTCGATCGTACGAAACCCGCTGCGCGCCGCTTGCAATAACAACTCGCCCTCCTGCGTGAGCGAAACGCTGCGCGTGGTGCGATGGAACAAGCGCGCTCCAATTTGTGACTCAAGTTGCTTGATTTGTGCGCTGACCACGGAGGTAGAACGATGGATTTTGTCCGATGCATCCCGAAAGCTTGGTGCTTGTGCAACCTCCAGGAAGTTGTGCAACAGCCTGTAATTGATGCCTGCTTTAATTTCCATGATCTCAGTTTGTTTTAAATATTAAGACAATAGCTTACGATAATCTCGATTGTCAATATGAATATCCAGCGCTATCGTTGGGCATCTTCGCTGCCTGTTGACAACGTCATGTCTGTTGCCATTCAACCATTCACCCTTCCTACCTCCGACCCCGGCGTCAACATCGTGGGACGCTTGCGCGGTACGGGCCCCCCGCTGTTGTTGTTGCACGGTAACCCATTGACGCAAATGAGTTGGGACCGGATTGCACCACGCCTGGCCGAACATTTCACGGTGGTGACCACGGACCTTCGGGGTTATGGCGACAGCAGCAAGCCTGAGGGATTGCCTGATCACAGCAACTACTCATTTCGGCGTATGGCGCAAGACCAGGTAGATGTGATGCAACAGCTGGGTTTCCCACGTTTCGCAGTGGCCGGCCATGACCGAGGCGCACGTACTGCGTTTCGCATGGCCATGGACCACCCGGCTCTGGTGACCCGTGTTGCCTTTCTGGACATTTTGCCCACCCACTGTGTGTTTCAGGATATTCAGGCGCAGATGGCCATGGATCTTTACCACTGGTGGTTCATGGCACAACCCAAGGGATTTCCAGAAACCCTGCTGCGCGGAAACGAGGCGTACTACATCCGTAACAAACTGATGAAGCAAGGGCCAGGCAAAGGCGGTTTCAGCGAAGAGGAGATCCTCGAATACATCCGGGTCTGCACACCAGCGAATATCCACGGTGTATGCGAAGACTACCGTGCCGCCTTCACGATCGATCTGCCCATGGACACGGCTGACTTCGAAGCCGGCCGCCAGGTACAACCGCCCGCCTTGGTCTTGTGGGGGGCGAAAAGCCACACCGCGCATCACCATGACCCGCGACTTGAATGGCCCAAGTACTGCGCAAACATCGTTCGCATGGCTGAACTGCCATGCGGTCACTACCCTACCGAGCAAGCCCCCGACGAAACCTTCCTTGAATTGCAAGCGTTCTTCAGCGCGTGAAAGGCATTAACCATGAAAACATCTTTGCAAAGAATCCTGCTGCTGGTGACATGTGGGTTGTCATGGCTGACCCCTTGGGCTACACAGGCACAGACCTATCCGACCCAGCCTATCAAGCTGATCGTGGCGTTTTCGCCCGGAACAGGCAGCGATATCCTGGGTCGCATTCTGGCCGTGAGGCTAGGGGAGCGACTGGGCGTTCCTGTGACGGTGGAAAACCGTGCCGGAGCGGGAGGTGTGGTGGGCACACAGGCTCTGGTGAAATCAACCGCTGATGGCTATACGCTGACCCTGGCCACCAATGCCACGCTCATCACCTCGCCATTGCTGACCGCCTCGCCGCCCTATCGGGCCGACAAGGATTTCACGCCCTTGGGGGGCATTGCCCGAACGCCCATGGTGGTGGTCACCAGCCTTAGCCCTCAAGCACCTAAGACTTTTCAGGAGTTGGTCACCCGCGCGCATGACAAAAGCAGCAGCTTTTCCAGTGCTGGCGTGGGCACCATCGGACACCTGACCAGTGAGGTGCTGGTCAGGAAAACCGACATGGCCAGCAACCATGTTCCCTACAAAGGCAGCGGGCAGTCACTGACCGATGTTGCACGCGGTGAAATTCTGTTCAGCACCGATACACCGCCTGCGGTGTTATCGCTGATCAAGGGAGGGAAGTTGAGAGCCTTGGCCGTGACGGGTGACAAACGGTTGCAAGTGCTGCCCGACACGCCCACGCTGCATGAGGTAGGTCTGCCCGGCGTGAACCTGGGCGTTTGGTGGTCACTGATGGCACCGGCTGGATTGCCTGCGCCTGTCGGTGAACGCCTGAGCCAGGAGTTGGCAAGGGTGGTGGCCGAACCCGAGATGCGAAAAAAAATGCAGGAGCTTGAACTCGAACCCATGCCGCTCAACGCGATTGAGTTGACCCAGTTCATTCGTACGGAATTTCCATTTTGGCAACAGTTTTTGAGCAAGTCGGGCATCCGTCTGGAACCATGACGGCTAGAACGCTGTACCAGCGCATTCTGGACGCACATGTGGTGTGTCCGGTGGGTGAATCCGGTCAAGTTCTGATCTATATCGACCGCCAGGTGCTGAACGAGTACACCAGCCCACAGGCCTTTGCTGCCCTGCATGCAGCTCAACGCGCCGTGTGGCGTCCAAAGGCGCACCTGGCTGTAGTAGATCACGTCAACGCCACCACACCTGCTCGAACAGTGGACACCATGCGCATCACCGATGGCGCTCGTGCCAGACAAGTGAGCTTGCTGGCTGAGAATTGCGCGCTTCATGGCATTGAGCACATTGGTATGCTCGATGAGCGCCAGGGCATTGAACATGTGGTGGTCAGCGAGCAAGGATTTGTCTTACCCGGAATGATCATTGCCGCCGGCGACAGTCACACCACCTCGCATGGTGCGATGGGCGCTTTGGGCTTTGGGATAGGCAGCAGCGAAATCGAACATCTGCTGGCTACCCAGACCCTGGTGGTTCGCCCCCAACGCAATATGCGCGTGAGGGTGAAGGGTCGACTGACCCTCGGATTAAGCGCCAAAGATGTGGTGCTGGCCTTGATTGCCCGCATTGGTGCTGACGGTGCGCAAGGGCATGTCATCGAATTTCAAGGTCCAGCCATCGAACAGATGGACGTCGAAGGCCGACTCACCCTGTGCAACATGTCGGTCGAGGCTGCAGCGCGCGGCGGCATGGTGGCACCCGATGATCGGCTCTTCAACTATTTGCATGGCCGACCCCGGGTGCCTACCGGGCGAGCGTGGGATCACAGCGTGAACCAATGGCGATGCCTACGAAGCGACCCGCAGGCTGTGTTTGATCGCGAAGTTGAGTTAGACGCCTCCTGTCTGCTGCCTCGGGTAACCTGGGGTACCAGCCCAGACCAAGGGACGGCTATCGATGGCCGGGTTCCCAACCCGGTTCATGAGCAGGATCCGACGCGTCGCAGCAGCATGGAGCGAGCCTTGCAGTACATGGGCCTTCAGCCCGGTCAGTGCCTGGCGGGCTTGCCTATTAGCCACGCCTTCATCGGGTCGTGTACCAACAGCCGATTGGACGATTTGCGCGCGGCGGCACAGGTGCTGCGAGGCCGGCATGTGGCATCTCATGTGCGCGCCCTGGTGGTGCCGGGGTCCAGCACAGTTCGAGCACAGGCTGAGGCAGAAGGCTTGCACCATATTTTCATGTCCGCCGGTTTTGAATGGCGCCAAGCTGGGTGTTCGATGTGCGTGGCCATGAATGATGATCACCTCGCCCCAGGCGACCGCTGCGCGTCTAGCACCAACCGAAATTTTGAGAGTCGCCAAGGTATGGGGGCGCGTACCCATCTGATGAGTCCGGCAATGGTGGCCGCGGCAGCCGTTGAAGGTGCATTGACCGACGTGCGTCAACTGTTGACCCAATGAGTACCTGATGGAACCCTTTACCCAAGTGCAAGGAGTGGCGGCGGCGTTGATGCTGCCCAACCTCGATACCGACCAGATCATGCCCAAGCAGTTTCTGCGGGGCATTGACCGACAAGGCCTGTCACAGGGGGCCCTCTACGAGTTGCGTTTCGACAGCAGCGGCATCCCACGGCCAGCGTTCGTGCTGAACCAACCGCCCTGGAATCAGGCTAGCTTTTTAGTGGTGGGGCCCAACTTTGGCTGTGGCTCCAGCCGGGAACACGCAGTTTGGGGGCTCAGAGAGCTAGGCATACGCGCAATTCTTGGCACCAGTTTTGGCGGAATCTTCAGTGATAACTGTTTGCGCAACGGTGTGCCGGCGCTGAGCTTGCCGGCGCCTCATATCGCGCGACTGGGTGCTTTGGTACAAGACCCGAATCGATGTGAATTGCGGGTGGATCTGGGCACTCAAACAGTTGCGTCGATGGGCGATGGACAAGTCGTTACCATTCAACTGGACCCCTGGCAGCGAGACATGCTTTTGCAAGGACTGGACCCAGTGGGTATGACACTCACGCGAGCACAAGACATTCGTGATTTTGAAGCCCGCTATTACAGTACCAACCCTCACCTTGAGGTGGGCCCGTAGCCGTTTTCGCGCTTGCCTGGCCTCCTGGGCCAATGGATACGAAATCCACTGACAAGGATTGCGGAGATACCCGAATGGCATCCGCATCAATCACGTTGCATGATCTGTATCCATCAAGAAGCTCAGTCACAAAACTCCAAGACTAATCATCTCCACGTCAAACCTGGAGTGCCTATATGTTGAAAAAATACGCTGGCGACCTCTGGGGTGGTTTTGCCGCCATGCTGGTGGCCTTGCCTTCTGCGATTGCGTTTGGCATCACGATATTTGCGCCTCTGGGTACAGATTTCAGTGCCAAGGGTGCGTTGGCCGGTATGCTTGGGGTCACTGCGTTGGGACTGATCGCTGCCACATTTGGTGGAACCCGTAGACTGATCTCGGCTCCCTGTGCGCCCGCCGCGGCCGTGTTGTCTGCTTTGACAATACAGATGAGCCAGGCTGGTGTCAGCTCCACCTCGATTGTCCTCACTTTATTCTTGGTCGCTTTGGTGTCGAGTGCCTCACAAATCGTTTTTGGCGTTTTGAGGATTGGTCAACTCATCAAGTACATGCCGTTTCCCGTGGTGAGTGGCTATCTGAGTGGTGTGGGGTTGATCATCATCTTCAGCCAGATTCCCAAGTGGTTGGCTTTACCCAAAGGCATGACCTGGCTCGAGGGCCTGCAACACCCAGATATTTGGCAAATGCCCAGCCTTCTGATCGGTGCAACCACTGCCACCGTCATGGTCCTGGCCCCCCGGCTATCCACCCGCATCCCACCGGTCATTCAAGGTCTGGTAGCGGGTATTCTGACTTATTGGGGTCTGGCGCTCACTGCGTACCCAGACATGCAATCACTGGCGCGCAACGCTTTTGTCATCGGCCCTCTTGCCGCCGATCTGAGCGGACTGGGCCACGCCATAACCGGTCCCTGGATGACTCTGGGGGAGATGGCGTTGCCGCACTGGGAGCAGATTGTGGTGCCAGCATTGACACTGGCGGTTTTACTCTCCATCGACACGCTCAAGACCTGCGTGGTGTTAGATGCCATGAGCGGAACACGGCACAACTCCAACAAGGAATTGATTGGACAGGGCCTGGGTAATATGGTCTCCACCTTGATCGGTGGATCACCCGGTGCAGGCACCATGGGGGCCACCCTGGTCAACAAGGCCAGCGGTGGCGAAACCGCCATGTCCGGGGTATTTCAGGGGCTGTGGGCGTTTTTGGCCGTGCTGCTGTTGACCCCCTTGATTGCCTGGATTCCAGTGGCGGCTCTGGCGGCCTTGCTGGTTGTCATTGGCGTCAAGATGATCGACTGGCACTCTTTTGAGCTCATCAAGTCGCGCGACACGATGATGGATTTTGCTGTGATTGCCGTGGTCGTGTTGGTGGCCAACACCATGAGCTTGATTGCCGCCTCCGCTCTCGGTGTTTCACTGGCCATTCTGATGTTCATCACAGAACAAATTCATACCTCCACAGTGCGTCGCAAGTCGTATGGAAACAAAATGTTCTCCAAACGGATTCGTACCCAGGCGGAGCGAGACTTGCTGGCAACTGAAGGTGGCAAAACGATCGTATTCGAGCTGCAAGGCAGTCTGTTTTTTGGCACCACAGATCAGCTCTATACCTCGATCGAGGCCGATATACAACTGGCCCAGTACGTCGTGCTGGATTTTCACCGCGTCCAGTCTCTCGACGTCACGGCCGGCCACATGATCGAGCGAATCCAGAAAATGATGGATGAACGACGAGCCATATTGATCCTCAGCAGATTACCCGAACGTTTACCCAGTGGGCGCGACCTTAAAACCTATGTTGACCATATAGGGCTGTTGAAAGAGTCCAATACACGGGTATTCGCGGAAATGACCGATGCGCTCGAATGGGTGGAAGACGACACTATTCGCCGACACAAGCTAGAGGTCGACAGCACAGATGCGTTGACGTTGACCGATTTTGATTTGTTCAAAGACTTGTCCTCAGAAGAAGCCCGGCAACTCTCGGTCAACACACAAATCCTGACGTTCAAGCGAGGCGAGATGATTTATCAACAGGGCACGCCGGGCAACTCGCTGCTGTTGATCGCCCATGGCCAGATCAAATTGACGCTTCCCGTCAAGGACGGACAACCCCTGCATTTGCTCACCCTGGGCAAAGGCCAATTTTTTGGTGAAATGTCTTTCATTGATGGTCATGCACATTCTGCAGATGCCTATGCGGTGGAAGATGTGGAACTCCTCAGCATCGACAGGGAGAGCCTAGCCAGTGCCATCGGCCAGGATCAGCGAATGCTGCTGATCATCTTCAAACGCATATTCATGGCTGTGGCGGAAAGACTTCGTCATAGCAATGCGGAATTGCATGACTTGCGGACAAGTTGAGCATGGATATCGCCTGCGTTCGAAGGCGTTCAGTGCTAGGGAATGTTTGAGTTAGATCCGATGGCCCGCCAATGGAGATGCACAGCCCGTTGTGAAGCCTGATTGCGAACCGGCTGGTGGTGTATGGCTTGGTTTCGGAAAAACTTAATAGCGCCTGTATTTCAACTGTTCAGGCATTGCTCAATATGAGTGCCGCCCCTTTTTCTGCCACCATGATGGTCGCGGCATTTGTATTGGCTGAAATGACCTTGGGCATGACCGAGGCATCAATCACCCGAAGACGTTCAATGCCGTTGACTTTTAACGACGGGTTGACTACCGCGCCTGGGTCTGATCCCATGCGACAGGTGCTGGTCGGGTGGAACACGGTGCCACCAAAGCCCCGTGCAAACGCCTCCAGGCTTTGGGGACCAGGTAACTTTTCTTCCACCCATCGCTTGGCAAAACTGTCCTGGCGATAGATTTCTCGACACATCTCCAGTCCCTCCACCAAGGTGCGGATATCGCGACTTGTTGTCAGGTAATTGGTTTGGATGCGGGGAGCAGTCATTGGGTCAGTGGAAGTGATTTGCAGTGAGCCCAGCGACTCGGGCCTGCACTGACAGACGGACACGGTGAAACCAGAGTAACGATGCAAAGGGTCGCCTGGTTTGTCGACTGATAACGGCATGACATTGAATTGGATATCTGCGCGTCCCTCGGTGGCCAGACTCGTCTTGGCAAACCCACCAACTTGGCCGGCTCCCACCGTCAGGGGACCGCGTTCATTCAACAGCCATTGCAGCCCCATGCGCGCTAACCCCATGGGGCTGCGCACTTGGTCATTGAGAGAAATCGGATCTTTCAGCCGAACAATCGTACGCGCCTGGTAATGATCTTGCAGGTTTTGCCCCACCGCAGGTGCGTCATGTACCACCGGGATCCCAAGCGAGCGTAAATGGTCCGCCGGGCCAATGCCTGACAACTGCAAGACTTGAGGACTTTGTAAGCTGCCAGCCGAGAGGATAACTTCGGCTTCAGCGTTCAACCGTATCAGCTGTCCATTAACCAGGCACTCCACACCTATCGCTCGCCCGTGCTCGATCACAATGCGCGATGTCAACGCGCCGGTCAAAACGGTTAGGTTAGGTCGTTGCAAGGCAGGCCTTAAAAAAGCAACCGCTGTGCTGGAGCGCCAGCGCCCTCGAATTGACAGCTGGTAACGGCCTACCCCGTAATCGGTAGCGCCATTGAAATCGGGGTTGAAAGGCAAGCCATATTCTTGAGCTGCTTGCAGCCAGGCATCGCAGCTGGGATCGCTGTTGCGTAGATCCGATACGCCTAACTCGCCATCCGTTCCGTGGTACTCACTGGCAGCTCCCGCATAACCTTCAGATTGCCGAAAGTAAGGTAAAACTTCACGGTAAGACCAGCCCTGTGCGCCCAGTTGGGCCCAGTCGTCATAGTCTGCGTGCTGACCGCGAATATAGATCAACCCATTGATCGAGCTCGACCCGCCAAGTACCCGCCCACGTGGCCAAAGAATGCTGCGCTCTGACGTTTCGTGTTGAGGTTCGGTTTTGAACTGTCGTGCAAAACGGTCATCAAATATGGTTCGAAAGTAGCCAACCGGCAAGCGAAGCCAGAACCCACGGTCCTGGCCGCCAGCCTCAATCAACAGCACACTATGTCCAACTTTGCTCAATCGATTGGCCAGGACACATCCCGCCGATCCGGCGCCAACGACGATGTAGTCCCAAGCCTGTTGACTCATTCATCAAGCCTTGACATTATCGAGATACAAAGCGGTATCAAAATATTTGTTAGCGGGCACCGGATTCTGAATGCCACCAGAGCGTGTATAAAAGTCAGTCACCTGCTGCAGCCAGTTCACCGCCGTTCCATCTTGGTAGAGCTTGCGCCACTCAGAGGCGGTGTGATACTTGGAGGCTTTGAACTGCTCTTGTAAATCCGACAGGGGTACCTGAGCGTAATTTTTGGATTGAATCACAGGCAAGAGAGCATCTGAATTCTTGATCAAATCGTCATTGGCGGCTGCCCAGCCGCGCACGACCTGAGCGCATACTGCGCGGTTCTTTTCGAAAAAGTCATTGCGTGTCGCCCAGCCCCCGACAATAGCCGACTTGGGAAAATAAGCGGACGCGTCGACAAGCATTCTGGCGCTTGGGACGCGTTGTTTGACCAACACGTTAAATGGCACCCACAAGGCGACTACGGGCACCGCGCCCGATATAAACGATGTGACAGCGGCGGCCATGCCTTGGTTGACCAATTCAACGTCCTTGGTGGGATCGATGCCATTGGCACGCAGGGCCGCATCGAGAAATACATGCGCTGTAGTGCCAATGGTGGTGGCAATTTTTTTGCCTTTGAGATCCGCCCAATTTTTGACACCCATGTCTTCGCGAACCCACAATTGAGCGGTAGCGAACTCAATGTTGTTGATCAAAAAGGCTTTGCCTTGTCCGCGGGCAGGGAAATTCGAGATGACGGCACCAGTTGACAACATTTCCAGGCTGCCCCCGATCATTGCGTTAAACAACTCCAGGCCAGTGTTGAATTTGATGGCCTCAAATTCAATGCCCACTCTGTCCCAATGACCCTGGTGCACGCCCGTCCATAACTGTCCCGTCACGGCCAAGGTATCGACATACCCCATCTTGAGCTTGGTGCGCTGCTGCGCAAGAACAGGTGCACTGTACAAGCCAGCCACACTGACTGCGGCCGCGCTCAGGACCAATTGTCGACGGCTATTTCCAAAACGATTCAGGCTCATAGAGTTCTCCTTGGGTGGTTTGTTGAGTGGGATTTAACGGGACACTGACGCGAGCATTTGTTGCGCCTCGTACTCTGCCATGACCAACTCGCGCAGACGAGACTTGAGCGCCACGAATTGTGGGTCATCGTGAAGATTTTCCTGACGTGGGTAAGCAAAGGGTACCTGGATGATTTCCTTGACACGAGAGGGTCTGGCCGTGACGACTAAAATTTTGGAGGCCAGGTAGATGGCTTCATCCACCGAGTGAGTGATCATCATGACCGTCTTGCCCTCTTGCGCCAGCACCTCCAACAAGAGGTTTTGCATCTTGGTTCGGGTTTGAGCATCCAAGGCGCCAAAGGGTTCATCCATCAATAGAAAATCGGGCTGCGCGGCGTAGGCGCGAGCAATGGCCAATCGTTGTCTCATGCCCCCGGACAGGGTCTTGGGATAGGCTTTAGCAAAGTCTTTCAACCCCATCAGTTCGAGATATTTGCTGCAGATAGCAGGGTGTTCAGGCGCTGGTGACTTGCTTCGACTCAGCTTCAGGCCAAACTGAATATTTTGTTCAACTGTCAGCCAGGGAAACACGCCATATTCTTGGAAAATCACGCCACGGTCTTGATCAGGACCTTCAATCTCACGCCCATCGAGCAACACTCGGCCGCTGGTGGGTTTCACAAAGCCCGCCAGCATGTTCATCAAGGTGGTTTTGCCACATCCAGAGGGGCCCACCACACACACAAATTCCCCCTCGTCGATCGTGAAGGACACGTCATTGACGACTTCTAGGCGTCCTTGATCGGTCGGGAACGACACCGATACGTGATCGAATTGAACGCGTGCTGCCATCACTGTGCCTCCACGCGCTCTTGCCATCGAACCAAACGCAGGGACACGGCGCGCAAGGCCAGATCCATCGCCAGTGCCACACTGCCAATAGACACGATGCCGACATAAATGATGTCGATTTGAAAATAAGACCCCGCGCTTTGAATTAAGGCTCCCAAGCCCTGTTGAGCTGCCACCAACTCAGACGCCACCAGGGTGGCCCATGCGACACCTAAAGCCACCCGAAAGGCTGTGAGTATGTGGGGCATGGTGAGTGGCACGATGACGCGTGAAAAAATTTCCCATTCGGTCGCGCCCAGGGTCTTCGCCACTTTGATGTAAATGGGACTGATTTGCGAGACGCCTTCGTACATCACAATGACGCCCGCAAAAAATGAGGCATAAAACAGAATAATCACCTTGGCGGGCTCGTCAATGCCGAAATAGACGATCACCAAGGGTATCAACGCGATAGGAGGCAAGGCTCGGAAGAAATTAATCAGCGGATCGAGAAAGGTGCGCGCATCTTTGTACCAACCAATCAGAAACCCCAGTGGTACAGCCATGGCGATACCCAGGCTCACCCCCAGCACGACACGCTGCGTCGACTTGAGAATGTCCATGCCAAGCCTGCCGCCGATCAGCAGTTCAATAAACTTGGATGCCACATGAGCGGGCGTGGGCATCAATGCCTCGTTCACCCACCCTGATGTTGCCATCAGGTGCCACCCCAGAATCAGCAGGCACCAAGGCAATAGCAGCAGACCGATTTGCCTCAAACGCATGGAAGAACTTTCCTTGTATTGGCTATTTATCCAATCTAAGATACCATAGATAGGACTTTAGAACTTAGAAATTTACCCTAATGTCGGTCTTCAGCCCTGACCATCCCGTGCCACGCTATTGGCGCCTGGCTCAGCTTTTGCGTCAGCGCATTGAAAAAGGCTTGTGGAAAACGGGCGAGCATTTACCGAAACTGGAAGACCTGATGGTCGAATTCGATGTGGCGCGGGTGACCGTCAGACAAGCCATAGCCCTGCTTTCGCAGGAAGGTCTCGTCAGCGCAGTCCGCGGCAAGGGAACCATCGTGCAGCAATTGCCCAAGCGGCCCAACTCGCTGCGTCTGGAGACATCATTGCTCGAGATGGCTGATGCCTATCGCAACGATCAGCCCACGCTGACCCTGATCGATGAAGGCCTGGCACGCCCAGCCAGCTTCCCGGCGGGCAGTGGCAAACCGGTTGCGAACTACCATCACCTGCGGCGCGTGCACTCGCGGGAAGGGCAACGGTATTGTGTCATTTCGATTTATCTCGATGAAACCATTTTCATGCGCGCCCCAGAGCGGTTTCGACAAGAGACGGTCATTCCCGTGCTCTTGGAGATGCCGCAGGTGAAAATCCGTCGGGCAAGCCAGACCCTCAAAATCTCGGTCGTTGATGTGGAAACATCGCAGTTATTGGGCGTTCCTATGAGTACGCCGGTGGCAGAGGTGGTGCGCGTCTTCATGGGGCCCAAGGGAGAAATTCTTTACATGGCCGAAATCACCTACAAGGCCGATTTCATCCGTTTCGAGATGGAGCTCAAGGTGTGAACTCTCTGCCGCACATTCGCTCCATCACGCCTTATTTGTACCGTATTCCATTGGAAACGCCCGTCGTGACCTCGTTTGGCACCATGCGCGCGCGATCGGCTCTTTTTATTGCGATCGATGACACCGAAGGTTATCGCGGCTGGGGCGAGGTTTGGTGCAACTTTCCGGATAGTGGGGCGCTGCACCGGTATCGGTTGTTACACGAAGTATTCGTGCCCTTGATGGTGAATCAGCCGACGGCGCATCCTGTCCGGTTGATGGCTGATGTCAAGATGAAAACCCGTATCCTTCGACTTCAGACCGCCGAGTATGGTCCCTTGGATCAGTGCGCCGCTGGTCTGGATTGTGCGCTGTGGGATTTGTATGCACGCCAACACGGGCAACCGCTGTACCAAGTTCTGGGCGGTACGGGTTCGCGCATGCCGGTCTATGCCAGCGGCATCAACCCGAGTGGTGTGCAAGAGACCATTGCCCTGGCTCAACAAGCAGGCCACACGGCCTTCAAAGTCAAAGTGGGCTTTGGCGAGGACGTCGATAGGCATACCCTGCAAGTAGCACGCGAGGTCGTGGGGGATCACTTCCTCGCTGCTGATGCGAATCAAGCCTGGTCGATCGACACCGCACTGCACATGGGGGACATGTTGGATGCGTTTGAACTGCAATGGCTGGAAGAGCCCATTGCTGCGGACAGCGCTGACAGCGATTGGCAGCTACTGTGTCAAGCGCTACGCACACCACTGGCGGCGGGTGAAAACATGAACCGGTTGAGCGACTTCGAGCGTGCCACACGTACCTGGGGCTTGCAATATATGCAACCCGATCTCGCCAAATGGGGGGGTATTTCCGAGTGCATGCAGGTGGTGGAGATGTGCAAAAAACAGGGCATCACCTACTGCCCCCATTATCTTGGCGGCGGCATCGGTTTAATGGCCTCGGCCCACTTGTTAGTGGCCTCGAACCAAAGTGGCTGGCTGGAAATGGACGTGAATCCCAACCCGCTTCGCAGCGAAGTCCTGGGCGAACACCTGCAAGTCCACGATGGGCACGTCACCTTGAGTTCGGCACCCGGTCTGGGCTTTGACCCTGATCTCCAAGCGCTGCAGGGTTATGCCCAATTCCCAACCCAATGAACCATGTTTGTTCACCATGAAGCGCATCGGATTAACCGTACACCCCCACGATAACGTCACCACCTTGCTCGACTTCCAAGTGGATGCTACGCAAACCCATGACGGGCAACCCGTTGCCTCTGGCATCCCGTTCGGGCACAAGGCGGCGCTCCGCCCAATTGCTTGTGGCGAATCCATCATCAAATATGGAGTGGTCATTGGTATTGCAACGGCGGATATCGGCACAGGAGAACATGTTCATGTCCACAACTGCCAATGAGACCACAAGCACCCAGCGTCGTACACAATTTCAAGGCTTTCAGCGCAGCCGAGGACGTGTGGGGGTGCGCAACCATGTCGCTGTCATCTCGACGGTGGCTTTGTGCAATCGTATTGCCCAATTGGCCGCGGCACATCATGGGTCACCTCTGTTGATCAAAGGCGATTTTCAACGAGGACTACAAACCGAAGATGCGGCCCTGCAAGAGGCCATGCTGGGACAACTGCTCGATCATCCCAATATCGGAGCAGCCTTGGTTCTGTGCCATGACCGAAGAACCGCACAACGCTGGCATCAGCAGGCCGCCGCGTACGATAAACCCATCGAAACCCTGGCGGTGATGGATTGTCAGGGTGTTCAAAACGCCATTGACACCGCCAGCGCGATCATCAAGCGCCTCACCCAGGCTGCCGCCCACGCGCGGCGCGTGCCGTGCTCCATATCCCAGCTGACATTTGCTTTGGAGTGCGGAGGTTCGGATGCGTCCAGCGCAGTGTGCTCCAACCCGGCAATTGGGAAATTCGTCGATTGGGCCATCGAACAAGGTGCGACGGTCATCGTGTCTGAGACCGCAGAATTCATTGGTGCGGAAGAGGTGGTCCAAGCCCAGTCGGTGTCTGTCGACGTGGCCGAGGCGATCAATGCTTGCATTCGTGTGACCGAGCAACGTATGGCAGGTGATGGTGACCATTACAGGGGCGTGAATCCCACCCCCGAAAATATCGAGGCCGGCCTCACAACCTTGGTTGAAAAAACCATGGGGGCAGTCTGCAAGATTGGGAACGCGAAGTTTGTGGGATGCTTGCGTTTTGGTGACATACCCACGCGGTCAGGTCTGTATTTCATGGATACGCCGTTTTTCAGCCCCTGCTCCATCACTGGCATGGCGGCGGCGGGTGCCCAGATCGCCCTGTTTTCAATGGGAGTCTTCAACCCTTCGGGCAACCCCTTGACCCCAACCCTCAAGGTTTGCGGCAATCCTGACACGGTCAAGCACTGGGAAGATGGCATTGATGTCAACTTAAGTGGTCTGATCCAAGGTGACATCACACTTGATCAGGCAGCAGACCAGATCGCCCATGCCGTGACGCTCACGGCATCTGGCCATATTTCCAAGACCGAAGCTTGGGGTGAAGGGCAATTCATCTTTCCACGAACTCTCCCAGCGTTTTAACGAGGCTCTGCATGAAAAAAATGACTATTTTTGTTGACGTACCCCATCGTAGACAGCTGCTTTGCAGACTGGTGTTGGGGGCTTTTCTGTTAGGGTGCTCGGCTGTATACGCCCAAGCTTATCCCAGCAAGCAAATTCGCATGGTCGTGCCTTGGCCGGCCGGAGGCTTGGTCGATGTGGCGGCAAGACAACTGAGTCAACGCCTCCAAACTGCCATGGGTCAAGCCATTGTGATTGACAACAAACTGGGTGCTGGCGGCACCATCGGCGCCGATCAGGCCAGCAAAGCGGCGGCAGATGGCTACACGCTGTTGTTCACCTCCAGTGCGTTGACCATCAACACTGCACTGGGAAGCAAAATGCCTTTTGATGCGGTCAAGGACCTGGAGCGAGTGGCAGTTGTCGCCTATGCCCCGTCTGTATTGGTGGTGAACATAAGCAGCAACTTCAATGGGGTTCAAGATCTTGTCAAAGCGGCTCGCTCCAACCCTGGCAAGTTGAGCTATGGATCAGCCGGTATCGGGTCGCCCGCGCATTTGACGGCTGAATTATTCAGGTCGCGACAGAACATAGAGGTTTTGCATGTCCCATACACGGGTGCGCCTGCGGCCATGACCGATCAAATCGCGGGGCGCATTGATTACCATTTCTCCAACGCCGCGGTGGCTTTGCCCCAAATCAAGGCGGGCAAGGTACGCGCACTGGCGGTGACCAGTGCGCAGCGCATGCCCAGCCTTCCCCAAGTACCCACGATGGCAGAGTCAGGTGTTGATAAATTTGAAGCTGATCAATGGCTAGGCTTGTTTGCTCCCAAAGGAACGCCTGCTGCAGTGATCGAAAAATGGGTGGTTGAGGTGAACAAAGTTCTCACGCAAGACGACTTCAACCAAAGTCTCTCCAGCGCTGGCATGACCAGCGCTAAGCCTGGCAGGGCTGAGAGCTTCGACGCTTACTTCAAGCAAGATTTGCAGCAATGGTCTCAAATCGTCAAAGCGGCCAACATCACCCCCGAATAGCCTGCAACTGATGAATCTATCGATGAAACACACGCAACCCAACATACTCCTCATCATGGCTGACCAATTGGCCGTGTCCAGCCTGCCTTTTTACGGACATCCGTTGGTCAAAGCCCCTCACCTCAGCCGATTGGCACAAAACGGCGTGGTGTTTGACAGTGCCTACTGCAACTTTCCTATTTGCGCGCCTTCGCGCTTTTCTATGTTGTCAGGCCGTTTACCACACTCCATCGCTGCCTACGACAATGCCTCTGAATTTCCAGCATCCATGCCCACCATGGCACATTACCTGCGCCACGCAGGGTATCGAACCATTCTCTGCGGCAAGATGCACTTCATTGGCCCGGACCAATTGCATGGCTACGAAGAGCGACTCACCACGGACATTTACCCAGCTGATTTCGCCTGGACGCCCGACTGGCTCAAGGGCCCAGGCTACCGACCCACCGGTGTGAGCATGCGACCGGTGCTGGAGGCGGGGCCGTGTGTTAGAAGTATGCAGATCGACTACGATGATGAAGTTGAATACAAGGGCGCACAGTGCCTGTATGACCTGGCTCGAGCGCCGCAAGACAAGCCCTTCTTTTTGACGGTGTCGTATACCCACCCGCACCCACCGTTTGTTGCCCCACAAAAATACTGGGACCTGTATCGCCGAGAAGACATTGATGCTCCCCGTGTGCCGCCCATCCCCTATGAGGAACTTGATGAGCACAGTCAATGGCTCTATGTTGCGCACGCACAAGATATTTATAGTGTGTCAGATGAACAGGTCTTGAACGCCCGTCATGCCTACTATGGCATGGTGAGTTATGTCGACGAGAAAATTGGAAAAATTCTGGAAGTCCTCAAGGAAACTCGCCTTGATGACAACACGGTGGTGGTATTTTGTGGTGACCATGGTGAAATGCTGGGTGAGCGCGGCATGTGGTTCAAGCAGTGTTTTTTTGAAGATTCCGTGCGAGTCCCGCTGATTGTCTCGATGCCGAAACGGTATGCGCCAACTCGAGTCGGGGCCCACGTGTCCCTGATCGATCTATTGCCGACCTTCATGGAGTGGGCCCAAGGCGAACAATTCGCAGAACCCGTGGGGCCATTACATGGTCAGAGTCTGATCCCTTTGATCACGGGGTCTGAGACTGGAACGAACCGCTCTGTGATTTCTGAATACAGTTCAGAAGGTGTATCGGCTGCATCACGCATGTTGCGCGAGGGTCCATGGAAATACATCTTCACGCACGGTTTGCCCCCAATGTTATTTAACTTGGATACAGATCCTGATGAGTTATTGAACCTCGCAGGACAACCTGAATACTCCATCACTCAGGCGCATTTGCACGCCCGACTTGTGGACGATTGGGATCCCGCAACGGTACATGCTCGTATTTTGGCCAGCCAAAAGGAGCGACTATTTCTGGCCTCTGTGGCAAGCGTATCCAGTAAAACACCTAACTGGGCTTATCAGCCCTTTGTGGACGAAACGCAGCGATTCATCCGTGGATCGGGTACCGCGGGCCCAACCAGCGTCAAGGCGAGGGCCAGATTCCCGTATGTTGATCCTGTGCAGCCCGATAAAACATCTCGGTGACATCGTCTGAAGTTTTAAATCTGATGGTCGCTAATGCATGAAAGCGACTAATCCCTGCCTCATGAAGTAGCCCTTCAGTGAATATCGATGGTCGGTTCATGTGCCAGTTGGGTCTAAGCCAAAGGGGATTACTTAGAATAGTTTGACTCATAAAAGTAGGCGGGCAGAGATGGACATCATTGAAACCTTGAGAACTTTTATTGCGGTGGTCGAGACCGGCAACTTCACGGGCGCCTCACGAAAACTAAAAATAGCGGTTCCCGTGGTCAAAAAACGCATCGATCATCTTGAAGCCCAGGCGGGGGTTCAACTGTTTGAACGCAGTACTCGGCGCATGACGTTGACCGATGCTGGACGTCGTCACCTGCTTAAAACGCGAGCAGCGGTGGATCAGGTCGACCAACTGCTGGCACAGATGGCTTTAAAGCCCAACCGAGTAGAAGGACGCCTGAGAATCAAGGTGCCCACGGGGGTCCTGGGCTCCTTCTTTGGAAAACTGATCAATGCATTCAGCATCCAACATCCTGGCGTCAGCCTGGATGTGCGATTCACCCACCGGTCGGAGAACCCGATTGAGGAATCATTGGATGTCAGCATTGAGGTAGAGCCCGTGACGTGGCCTGGCGTGGTCCATTTCGAACTCGGAACCAGCAAGAGACAGTTGGTTGCATCACCCAGTTATCTGGCCAAACGTGGCACGCCGAAAGTGCCAGGCGACTTGCACCAACACGATATCATCAACTATGAAACACGCGGGTTGAAGTGGACTTTTGAAGGCAAAACAAGCCCCTTGGTTGTTCAGATCGAACCGAGAATTACCAGCAACAACGCTTTTTATTTGATCGATGCCACATGCAGTGGTAACGGTATTTGCTTGATGAGCAATTACGCTATCAAACCCTTTGTACAGCGAGGAGAACTGGTGACTGTGCTCGATGCTTACCCGATACCTGACCTATCGGTTCGCATGCACATTCCCGAAAACCGCCTGGAGTTCACCCATGTACAAGCGCTACGGACACACCTACTGTCGAGCATAAAAAAATCAGAGTTACTGACACAGGGCTCATCGCCTTGAGAATTGACCAGTTGTCCTATTGGGGCTTGATGGTTGGGGTGGGTAGGGGGTTGTCTGCGGTGTTAGAAATCAATTCATTGTTGAGGCGTGGTTGGCTTCACATCTCTAATTCTTTGTCACCTTAGCGGTAGGGTCAGTTGCTATCGATCAGGGCTTAAAAACGCGATCACTTTCGCCAGACCCTCCTGGGGCCGTTCCTCTTGCAAGAGATGTCCCTGCTTGGGCAAAACGACGGTGGTGGAAGTGGTCAAAACATTCGCATACCGCGTTGCGTTGTCCGGGGGGATCATTCGATCGGAATCGCCCCATAAGAGCAAAGTTGGGGCGGTGATATTCTTTAATCTGGCAACAGGGTCTGTGTTGATCGTTTGGTTAGCTCGATCGATGATCGCCTGCCGTACCCCCGGCGCTCTGAGAAAATCGTGATAACGCGTCAGCAAATCCTCAGTTAACGCCTTGCCATCGTAGAACGCTGGCTCCAGTGATTTCCTGACGAAAAATTTGGGCAAGCTGTACTTCATGACTTGCATGAACCTTGATATCTCATAGGGCTTGGCGCCGATGTCTTCTGGATCGGCATAACCATCAGGCGCTATCAAAATTAGCCGTTTGACCTTGGACGGGTTCGAGGCTGCCACATTCCAGGCAATTTTTCCCCCCATGGAATGGCCTATCAAACTGAACTCCGGGATGCTCATTGCCGTGACAAAATTCTCAATAAATTGCACATCATCTACCTCAGAGTAGGCATTGTTCGGGCTCGCACCTGACAAGCCAAATCCAGGCAAATCAAGACGTATCACCCGGTAGTGCTTCTGGAGTGAGTCGGCCCAGGCGTCCCAGGTTTGCAAGCTGGAGCCAAACCCGTGCAGCATCAACAGCACGGGGCCATCTTTGGGCCCCGAGTCTTGGAAGTGAACGCGTTGTCCTTGGATCACTGCAAATTGGGTATCAGGGGTCTCGTATTTTTTCTCAAGCCCAGCCCTGTCCCAATCAGGAGTCCAAAGGCCTAGCAAGGTTGCGACTGCAACGATGGAGGCAACACCCATTGAATAAATCATGTTCTCCTTGAATATCGAGCCTGCATCTGTCAGAACTTTATGATTAGAACAGACGACAAAGTTGCCCACGTGCATAAGCCGCGCTGCAGGTACTCGGTGAAACAAACTTCCCGGCCAACCGACGGGTCTGGTTGATCGTGGCGAACCCAGGTTGCCGAAGTGCAGTCCGACCATCAGGGTTTTTTCGTACGCCGAGTCGTAAGGTTATTGCCTAAGAAGGGGGTGGATGCAGTTATAAATCCCATATTCTTTGGATTAAGCATGTGCACATTCTGCACATTCGCTGCATAAACACTGAGAATTTTTTCAACCTTCAAAGAGAATACCAATGACGCTACTTTCATGGGTGCGGCCCTTTGTCTCCCTAGGTGTTTGCATGGTGCTTGGTTTGGCTGGCCTTAGCCCGGCATTGGCCGACAAGGCTTATGTCCCTGAGCGCGGCCAGTCGGGCAAGGATGTGATATGGATTCCTACCCCCAAAGGGCTGATTGACAAAATGTTGGCGGCGGCCAAGGTGACATCCAGCGATCGCTTGTTTGACTTGGGTGCTGGTGACGGGATCATCGCCATCACCGCTGCCAAGGAACTAGGCGCGCAGTCGGTTGGCATTGAATACAACCCGCAAATGGCCGACTACGCCCGTCGCATGGTTCAAGAGGCCGGGGTCAGCGATAAAGTGCGCATCATCACAGGGGACATCTTCAAGGAAGATTTCTCATCTGCCACGGTGGTGACCCTGTATCTCTTGCCTGATTTGAACTTGCGTTTACGGCCCACTCTGTTGCGCATGAAGCCGGGTACGCGCGTGGTCTCGCATGCCTTCACCATGGGCGACTGGGAGGCCGACGAGACCATGGCGCATGAAAGCGCTCGGGGCTACTTGTGGGTGGTGCCAGCCTCGGTCGAGGGAGAGTGGATGATGACTGGGATGGAGGGTGGCCCCGTGCGCCTGAACTTTCAACAAGTCTTGCAAAAGATCGGCGGCACGCTCACCCGAGGTGCGTCCAACATGCCCATGCTGGGGGCTCGTCTTTCGGGCGAAGAACTCCATTTCCAATTTATTATGACGCCCGAGCGCGAAGTGCATCGTTTTTCTGGCAAGGTGTCGGGATCTCTCATCACAGGGATGGTGACTTCGCCAGGCGGGTTGTTGACCCCCGTACAAGCTCGCAAGCGCTGATCAACCCTATGTGAATTTTGTTTTTCATGAATTCAACTGCCATGCAGACGACTCAACCACTGCGTTTGTTGCACCCACTGGCCGCTGTGATGCTGATCGTGGGCATCGTGGTGGGGGCCGGAATTTTCAAGACGCCCGCGTTGGTGGCTGGTATCAGCGGTGACGCGGGCTGGGCTTTGGTGCTATGGCTGGCAGGTGCCTTGATCTCCATTTGCGGGGCTTTGTGTTACGCCGAGTTGTGCACAGCATATCCGCACGCGGGCGGTGACTATCATTTTTTGCACCGTGCTTTTGGACGCAATTTGTCTTTCATGTACGCGTGGTCGAAAGCCATCGTGATCAACCCCGGTTCGATCGCCTTGTTGGCCTTCGTATTTGGGGATTACATGAGCTCTTTGCTGAGCCTGGGCGCGTGGTCCAACGCTTGGTGGGCCTTGGCGGTGGTGTTGACGCTCACGGCGATCAACCTGGTGGGTCTGAATGCATCGGCTCGCCTGCAGGGGGTACTCACTGTGGTCGAGGTGCTCGGGCTTTTGGCCGTGGTGTGCGCTGGTTTCATGGCTGAGGCCCCCAAATCGGGCGCTTTGGAATGGTTTGTCCAGGCGCCGGCGCCAGCGCAATGGGGGTTGTGTCTGGTGTTCGTGCTGTTGACGTTTGGCGGGTGGAACGAATCGGCCTATGTGTCGGCCGAAGTGCGGGGTGGGCCGCGCACCATGGCCTGGGTCATTGTGGTGAGCATGGTCATACTGACGCTGATCTATTTGTTGGTCAACCTGGCCCTGTTGTTGGGTCTGGGGCTGCAAGGTCTGAGCCAGAGCAAGACGGCCGCTTCGGACCTGGTGGCTTTGTCATTGGGACCATGGGCTCATAAGGCCTTGGGTCTTTTTGTCGCGATCGCGGCGCTAACCAGTATCAACGCGACCATGATCGTCGGGGCTCGAAGCAATTTCGCATTAGGCCAAGACTGGAGTCCGTTGAGAACATTGGGCTATTGGCAACGGGACAGTGGCAGCCCGACAGCGGGATTTTGGATTCAGGGCTTGATCAGCGTGGCCTTGATCGGTTTAGGCACCCAGGAGGCTGATGGTTTTTCCGCCATGGTGGAGTTCACCGCGCCCGTATTTTGGGGCTTTTTGTTCTTGGTCAGCTTGGCGGTGCTGTGGCTGCGCCAAACCGATGGTCAAACCGAGCGGCCCTTCACGGTGCCCCTGTACCCGCTACTGCCCCTGATTTTTGCCGGCGCCTGCGTATGGCTCACCTATTCAAGCATCACTTATGCCATCAGCCAGAAAGCCATTCACGTCTCGTTGTGGCTAATGGCCAGTGGGGCGGTGGCATTGGTGGCATTGAATTGGCGCGAAAGAAGCTTGAAGGCTGCATGATGTGATGACCCGGCCCACAGCCTCGGCATGGGGTTTTCTGCCCTTTGCCCTGACGATTTTCACCAGCGCATTTTTGTTGTTTCAAGTGCAGCCGCTGCTGAGTAAGCAGATCCTGCCTTGGTTCGGCGGCAGCCCGGCGGTGTGGACCACTGCCATGCTGTTCTTTCAAAGCCTGTTGTGTTTGGGCTATTTGTACTCGCACGCTCTTGCCCGTTGGTTCGAGCGCCGAGCGCAGGCCCGAATTCATCTGGCCTTGCTGTTCGCCGCAGCCTTGTTGTCGACCCAGGTGTTACCCGACGCCCATTGGCGGCCCGCCAACCCCGACTCGCCGGTGATCCAGTTGCTGGTCATTTTGGGCGCCAGCGTGGGCTTGCCTTATTTTTGTTTGGCCACCACCGGCCCCTTGGTACAACATTGGTTCACACGAACGCCCCATGCGCAGTCGGTGTATCGACTGTACGCGCTCTCCAACGTGGGTTCTTTTTTGGCCTTGTTGACATTTCCTTACGTGCTGGAGCCTTGGCTCGAGCAAGAGGCCATGGGCCGCTTGTGGACGTGGGGGTTTGGGGTGTTTGCCTTGCTGTGCGCGCCGCTGGCGTGGGGCGCGTGGCAAGATGCTGCGAACCCAATTACGCCGGTCAGCGCCGCTTCGGTTCAGCCGATCCAGTCTTCAGCGTCGGTGTGGCAACGTTTGTCTTGGGTGGGGTTGCCGGCCTTGGCTTCGTTGGTGTTCATCGCGGCCACCGATCAGATCAGCCACGATGTAGCCCCCGAGCCCAGGCTGTGGATATCGACGCTGGGCTTGTATCTGTTGACGTTTATTCTGACCTTCGATCACCCCAGGTGGTATCGGCCAGGCTGGTTCGCGGCTGCTGCCCTGGTTCTGATTCTGCTCACTGCCGGTTACAGCGATATCCCCAGATGGTTAGGATTTGTCTGGGACTATGGGGTCAACGAGGTGCGTTGGTTGCATTACGCGCTCATTTTCGTTTTGTGCATGCTGTGCCACGGTGAGCTCTACCGGCGCCGGCCGGTCGAGCCGAACCGGCTGACCGAGTTCTATCTCTGCATGTCGTTGGGTGGCGCGTGTGGCGGCCTGTTCGTGACGTTGGTGGCAACGCCTTGGTTCAATGACTATCATGAATGGCAGTTGGCCTTGGCGATCTCGGCAGTGCTGGCCATCATGGTGCTGGCGCGAAGCAGGCGAAACGACGGCCAACATGGTGTGGGATGGCCGCAAGTCGCGGGCGCGATGTGCATGTTGACGCTGTTGTGGGCCATGAAAAATAACTGGCATTGGCAAGCCCAACCCCAAGACGGGCGTGTCGAGGTGATGCTGGACCAGGTACGAAATTTCTATGGCACGGTGGCCGTGAAAGAGCGCCGATTCCCACAGAGCCCCGAACGGGACGATCGGGTTTTTTACAGTGGCAGCGTGACCCATGGTCAGCAATTTTTGGCACCCGAGTTGCGGCATGTGCCCACCACCTATTACGCCCGTGACAGCGGCATCGGCGAGACCTTGCAGTGGGTGATGGCACGACGCCCCAGCGTCGACGTGGCGCTGATTGGGTTGGGCGCGGGAACGTTGGCCAACTACGCACGCCCGGAGGATGCCTACGATTTTTACGAAATCAACCCGCAGGCTGTTCGTATTGCCCAGACCTGGTTTGACAATTTGGCCCAGTGCAAGGCGGGCCAGCAAAACATCATGCTGGGTGACGCGCGCTTGCGCATGGAGCAATTGCCGGCTGACAAGCGCTATGACGTGATCGTGCTGGACGCTTTCACGGGTGGTTCGGTGCCGATCCATTTGCTGACCCGAGAGGCCTTTGCGATTTACCACGCGCATCTCAAGCCGGGGGGCTTCATCGCCATCAACATCACCAACGCCTATTTGAACCTGTACCCCATCGTGAAGGCGCAGACCGAGTTGCTGGGCTTGGGGTTTCGTCACAAATACCAAGCTGTCGACGAGAGTCGAAATGTGCGCTTGAACTTGCACTTCATCCTGACCGAGGACCGCGTTTACTTGAGCGAGTTGCCCTCGGTGGACCGGGAGATTCGAGACGGCCAGGGGCAGGTTCTGCGCACTGAACCGCAAGACCAACCCGGTTTGCGCTTGTGGACCGATCAGTTCAGCAGCATCGCGCCGATTGTGCGCTAAGTAGATGGCTGGGATTGTCTCTCCACCCTAACTCAGCTGTAACTGGGGCAAGCTATCAGACCAGTTGATATTGATAACAGATTTCCTCTGGTTGCTAGTTCACATGGCTATGGAGATTCTCAGTCAAAACGGCAGATGACACTTTGAAAGACACTGAGACGACGGGGTGATTGATCATCAAGGAAGGACGAGCCTGGGCTGATCGCTATACCGGGTACTTGATTTCATGGGGTATCCATTTGAACAAAAATTCTGAACCGAATTGTGATGCGTGCCATCGGACAAACCATCGCTCAATTGAGTGAACGGTGGATATGTCAATCCATCGACAGCGGTTTAACAGACACGTGCATTCGCACAGAGGCTCAGTTGTCTTTCAACGCTACGTCTTGATGCGGATCGTGGAGGCCCGCAATACTGTTGACTTCAAAGTAACTCCCCCGCCTGCCGAGAACCGCGAGTCGCGCGAGTCCACCACTGAGAGAAACTCTGGCAGCGCCTGTCTACTCCAGGGAATAGCGCAGGTTCAGGATCCAGTTGAGCAAAGGGTTCAAGCCATCTTGTGATATGAGGATCGGACACGGAGCGAACTCGCACGGCACCGCCCAAGCATGCAGCAAGATCTGCAGCATCAATGAAGTAGCGTTGTGTGGTCACTTCACGCATGGCAGTATCCACCCAGCGCCATCGAGTCTCAGACCAAGGCCAGGCAGCGTGGAATTGCTGTAAGTAAACGCCCATCACGACGGCATCAGTGGGTACATCTGCTGGAGGCGCGCGCAAGGCCCAGGGATGGACGAGCCACACCTCGCGTCCCCGAATCTGGTCCTGGTGGATCGAGGCTGCTGTGCCGACTTGCAGACCTTCTGGCGGTGTTGTCAGCACCGGGTTGGCAACTGAGGACGCGGTGTCTTTAGGTGTCAGGGTCGCGGATAGTTGCCGCGCGGCTGGCATGGGACGCCTGCCATGCGCCAGGTCGTCTAGGGCTTCGTAGGATTGATCAACCACTGAGCCCGGACTGTGCCACTGAGTTGGGGCAAAGCGCTCAACGTTGTCTGCATTGAAAAGATAGGGCTTGTGGCTGCCTGTGCCGGCGACCCATTGCCAGCTCAGGTGGTTGCTGGCCAGGTCCCCATCAAGCAGGTGAGCAACCAGCCAGTCCGCGCCTGCACGCCAGTGCACATGGCGCATATGCACCACATAACTGGCCAGCCACATGCGTGCGTGGTTGTGCAGTGTCCCGCTGGCGTGAAGCGACCGAACGGCTTCGTCAATCACCGGCACACCTGTTGTGCCTTGTTGAATATCTGGCGGAAGCTCTTGTGAGTAACTCGAGTCAGGCATCGGACCTGAATGCAGCGACTGAAAAATTCCATCACCCTCATGGGACCACACGTGTCGAAAGAACTCGCGCCAGCCGAACTCGTAGACCAGCTTGTGATTAACGGCAAGAGGCTGTTGGCGCAGAATTTCAGCGAGTACCTCTGCAAGTGTCAACACACCATGGGTGAGATAAGGCGAAAGACCGGTGACTGCGCCTGTCAGATGATTGCGAGTTGTCGCGTAATCATCAGCCCGGATGGCCGCAACGGCTTGGACCGCCGCCAATCGAGTGGGGGGTGGAATACCCGTTGAAGACATGGACATCACGGTGCTGGGTGACAAGGTCAGGCTGAATGGTCACAGCGGGTTCATCACGGGCGAGCGTGACGGACGATGAGCGTGTGCAAGGCGTCCTTGTAGCTTGGGTGAATGGGTTAGCCGAATGACGTGTTCATCGCAATCGTAACAAACGGGTGACTTGGCAGGCCCGGGCGCTCCAATGAACAGGGGCACTGGTGACCCAGTGCCCCTGTCCTGTTCCGACTTGTCTCCTCGGATCCTCTGGTGGAGTCCATCCTCGTGGTGCGGATTCACCCCTGAAGCTGACGAGCCTTACTGGGGTTGAAGATCGATGCTGCGAGCAATGCCGCGGTAACGATCGATTTCCGACGAATACAGCTTGGCCAGCTCAATGGGGCTGCGCACCGGCGTGACCACGTTGCCGCTGGCTTCAAAGGCTTTGCGCGTCTCGGGGTTGCCAAGGGCCGCATAAAACGCTTTATTCAAAGAGGCCACCACGTCTTCAGGCGTGTTTTTGTGGACTTGTACGCCGGCCCACACGTCAAATTCCATGCTTTCCATGCCGGGCATCGCTGCCAGCGCCGGAAACTGTTTGAACAGCGGATGCGGGGCTTTGGATGTGACAGCCAGCCCTTTGATTTTTCCATCCTGGATGGTTTGCGGGATCGAGCCTGCCATGGGAAGGAAGGCCATGTCGATTTGCCCACCCATCAAATCTGAGAGCAACGGCGCAATGCCTTTGTAGGGCACATGCAGCATGGGAGCTTTCGAGATCTGTCCAAATTTTTCACCGATCAAGTGATACAGAGAACCATAACCAACGCTGCCATAGGTCAAGGGCTGATCGGGATTCTTCTTGGCCAGGGCAATCAGATCATCGACCGACTTGACGTTCATGGAGGTACGGACGGCCAGGATGGTGCTCGTGCTCGAAAACTGCGCGACCAATTTGAAATCTTCGGCTTTGTATTTCACGCCCTGGATGGCCATGGGAGCCAGGACCAATTCCATCGGGCTGCCTAATGCCACCGTGTGCCCATCAGCGGGCGCATTGAGCACTTTATTGAGTGCGATCGTTCCACCCGCACCGCCAATGTTGTCCACAATCATGGTCTGCCCCAGTTTGGCCGCCGCGTCAGGCTGAACCTTACGGGCAAAGAAATCGGAGGGACCGCCAGCGGGGTAGGGGACCACCAGGCTGATGGTTTTGTTGGGAAAGCTCTGGGCGTGCAGGCCACCCATCGTCACAATTGCGCACAGGGCCACGGCCGCTTTGAAAATTCGTTGGATATTCATGAGGAGCTCCTAGGTGTTTAAATGGTTGAGGTTGAGGGTTTGACGACGCCAGAAGTTCTGGCTGTTACGCCGGTGAAGGCGAAATCCACTTCGGGTTGAAGACCGCTGATGATGCGGGCGATTGATTTGCCAGAGCCGCAGGCATGGGTCCATCCCAGCGTGCCGTGGCCTGTGTTCATGAACAAGTTGGGGATCTTGCTTTTGCCGATGATGGGCACGTTGCTGGGCGTGGCTGGGCGCAAGCCGGTCCAGAAGCTGGCTTGATCGGTATGGCCTGCACCGGGGAAGAGTTCTTCCACGCGCCGAACAATGGCCTCGCATCGCACACGATTGAGGTCACGGTCATAGCCATTGAACTCCGCGGTGCCTGCAATGCGCAGGCGATCGCCGCCAGGGCCGGTGAGGCGCGAGAACACCAGTTTGTATTCGTCGTCGGTGAGACTGACCTGGTGTGCCATCGAGGCGTCCTTGACGGGCATGGTGACCGAGTAGCCTTTGGCCGGGTAAATCGGCAGTTGAATGCCCAAGGGTGCTGCGTACAGGGGACTCAGGCTACCCATCGCCAACACATAAGCATCTGCACGCAAGCGCTGGAAGCGTCCCTCGCTATCAGTGGCTTCGACGTGATCGATCTCTCCGCCCACTTCGCGCAGGGCGGTGATGGTGTGGCTCATCAGGAATCGAACGCCTGCAGCTTCGCACAGCTTGACCAGCTCGCGGGCAAAGCGATTGGCATCCCCGGATTCGTCTTCGGCGGTGTAGGTGGCGCCAGCCAGTTGCGGACGAATATGGGCCAGGGCAGGCTCGATTCGGACGGCCTCATCAGCGCTGACGAGTTGACGCTCGCAGCCAAGTTCACGCATTTGTTGGGTGGGGGCCAACGCGCTCTCGAACTCTTGGGGTGAGGTGTAGAAATGCAGGATGCCTTGCGTGCGCTGGTCGTAATTCAGACCGGTGCTGGTGCGCAACTGCTGAAGCGTCTCGCGGCTGTAAGTGCCCAAGCGGACAATCTGCTCGATGTTGTGGCGCGTGCGAGCCGGCGTGCATTCCCGCAGGAATTGCAAGCCCCACAGCCACTGCCGCTGGTCCGCGCGCAAGCGAAACAACAACGGCGCATCTTCCTTGCCCAACCACTTCAGGACCTTGAGCGGGGCACCAGGGTTGGCCCAAGGTTCGGCGTGGCTGACAGAAATTTGCCCCCCGTTGGCAAAACTGGTTTCTGCTGCCGGGGTGGCTTGACGGTCGACGACGCTGACCTGGTGACCGAGTTGAGACAGGTAATAGGCGGTGCTGACGCCCAGCAAACCGCTGCCGAGAACGATGACATGCATGGTGAGTCCTTGAAGGAGGGCTCTGCACAAGGCATCGATCAGGAACTATCCAGGAGATAGCAACCCGACACATACTCTGTGCAGATTGCCGCTCCCCCTGTCCTTGGTACCTGAGAGATTCACGATGGCCTGCGGCGCATCGTTTGCTCCTTCGGTGCGTCACCGTGGCGGCGACGTCTCTCCAGACGGCTGTTTAACATGTGCAGTACGGAACCTGAGCGTGTATGGGAGTTTGCGCCTTCGGTGGGGAATGAACCCGCTCTCCTGCATTAAAGTGCATTCTATGGAGGTAAATTTAAAATAGCTAGAGGAATTTGGGGATTTTTATCAGTGTTTACCCTTGTTTATTTTTGTTTTTTAGAAAAATAGTTCATGTCGTCGGGGTTGACCGCAGGTTTCCAATTTCCCATGGGCCGTGAGCCGTTCCACGCGTTAGTTGCAGCGCCTCACAGCGCGTTAATGGGTATCTTCACATAGGCTGTACCGTTGGCCTCCTTGGGCGGCATTGCACCGGCTCTGATGTTAATTTGTACCGCTGGCAGGATCAACACGGGCATCTCCAGCGTGGCGTCGCGTTTGGTTCGCATGTCGACGAACTGCGCCTCGCTCACACCATCATGCACATGGATGTTCTTGGCGCGTTGCTCGGCCACCGTGGTCTCGAAGGCGATGGGACGATCGTTGGGCGGATAGTCGTGGCACATGAACAAGCGGGTCTGCGGTGGCAGACTCAAGAGCTTGCGGGTCGAGGCGTAGAGGTTTTTGGCGTCTCCACCGGGGAAGTCACAGCGCGCTGTGCCCACGTCGGGCATGAACAGGGTATCGCCCACAAACACAGCATCGCCGACCTGGTAGGCCACGCAAGCGGGTGTGTGGCCGGGTACCGCCAATACCTTGGCGGTCAGTGCGCCAATCTGTAACGAATCGTCGTCCTTGAGCAGCACATCGAACTGCGATCCGTCCAACCTGAACTCGGGTTCCAGGTTGAAGAGGCCCTTGAAGACTTTTTGTACGCGGGTGATTTGGTCTCCAATGGCTATCTGACCGCCCAGGTGTTTTTTCAGGTAGGGCGCAGCGCTCAAGTGGTCAGCATGGGCATGGGTTTCCAGGATCCACTCAACGGTCAGTTGATGGCCCTTGACGAACTCAATCACCTTGTCGGCCGACGTGGTTCGGGTGCGGCCAGACTTTGGGTCGTAGTCCAGCACAGAGTCAATGATGGCGCAGGCAGAGCCGGGGCCGTTGTGCACCACGTAGGTCACGGTCCAGGTGGCGGGGTCAAACAAGCCTTCAACCTGGGGCTTGACGGGGGTGGGGGCTGCGGTGTTCAAGAGCACTCCTTTGATTACGTTTCAAATAGTCTATTGACAAATAAAATGTTTGTCAATAGACTATCTGGCATGAAAGCGTCAAAAGGAGTGAGGCATGAGTGATATGACATTCGAGTTGAGCGACATGCGACAGGCCGCCAGCCGGGCCTGCAATTTGATGAAGGTGTTGTCCAACCCGGACCGTCTGATGATCCTGTGTCAGTTGTCACAGGGGGAAAAGCGGGTGGGCGAGTTGGAGCAAATGTTGGGCATCGTACAGCCCACCTTGTCGCAACAACTCACCGTGCTAAGAGAGGAGCAGTTGGTCAGCACCCGACGCGAAGGCAAGGGCATCTACTACAGCATCAACAGCCCTCAGGCCTTGGCTGTCATCCAGACCTTGTACCAACATTTTTGCAGTGAGCCCTGCCAGCAAAACAGCTGAATTCATTTCAACCAGAGGAGTTATTGATGACGATCGATTGGAACCATTTCACGCCATGGGCCTCGCTGGTCGGTGGCATCTTGCTGGGCCTGGCCTCGGCGCTGTTTATTTTGGTCAACGGCCGCATCCTGGGCATCAGTGGCATTCTGGGTGGGTTGCTGACGCTCAAGCGTTCAGACGCTGGCTGGCGTGCGGCGTTCATGCTGGGCATGCTGGCCGCGCCGGCCACGTTGGCTTGGGTGGTGCCGTCCGATCTGCTGAGTGCGCCGCGTATTGAGGCGGGTTACGCGCTGGTTGTGATCGCGGGGTTGCTGGTGGGCTTCGGCACGCGCCTGGGGTCGGGCTGCACCAGTGGTCATGGCGTGTGTGGGCTGTCCCGACTGTCGCCCCGCTCCTTGGTGGCCACCGGCAGCTTCATGGCGGCAGGCTTTGCCATGGTCTATGTGATGCGTCACCTGTTTTGAAAGGCATGGTCATGACCCGTACCACCACACATCGTTTGAGTGAGTTTATTGTGGGCCTGCTGTTCGGCTGGGGCCTGCTGATTTCCGGCATGACCGATCCCGGCAAGGTGATCGGTTTTCTTGACCTGACGGGGTTGTGGGATCCGTCCCTGGCCTTGGTCATGGGTGGCGCGATCGCTGTGGGTTTTTTTGCCTTTGGCGCTGCCAAAAAACGAACCCATAACTTCCTTGGCGGCGCCTTGCACATGCCGACCTCAAGTGATATCGACAAGCGCTTGATCCTGGGGGCCTTGCTCTTTGGCGCCGGTTGGGGGCTGGCTGGGTTTTGTCCAGGCCCTGGCATTGTGAGCATGGCGGCCGGTCAGCCCAAAGCGGCGGTGTTTGTGGTGGCAATGCTGGCAGGCATGCTGGTGTTCGAGTGGATGGATCGCAGGGGTCGCCGCGCGTTGATCGCCGTTTGAACCCATGAATGATGCTCGCGCCAGCGCCCTAGACGCATTCCTGCCCATGCTTGAGTGGGCTCGCCCGTACGATCGCGACACGCTGGTCAGCGATCTGGTGGCGGCGCTGATCGTGACCATCATGCTCATTCCCCAGAGCCTGGCCTACGCCTCGTTGGCAGGTTTGCCGCCAGAGGTGGGACTGTATGCCAGTATTGTCCCCTTGCTGATGTATGCAATGTTGGGTAGCAGCCGAGTCCTGGCCGTGGGGCCTGTGGCGGTGGTGTCGCTCATGACGGCCACAGCCATCGGTGAACATGCAGCCGTCGGTTCACCTCACTACTGGTCCGTGGCCATCACCTTGGCTTTTTTGTCAGGTGCCATGCTGTTGGTCATGGGCTTGCTCCGGATGGGTTTTCTGGCGAACTTCTTGAGCCATCCCGTGATCTCAGGCTTCATCACCGCTTCAGCCCTGCTGATCGCCGCCGGTCAGTTCAAAGTCATCTTGGGCATCAAGGCCGAGGGGCACAACTTCTTTGAGTTGGTTTGGAGTGTGATCCAGCAACTGGGGCACATCCAACCCATCACAGCCGGGATGGGAATGACCACCGTGGCATTTCTGTTTTGGGCCAGGCGTGGGCTCAAACCCTTGCTGCAGTCTTGGGGCTTGCCTGTACGTTTGGCCGATGTGCTCGCCAAGGCGGGGCCAGTGGCTGGCATTGCCGTGACAGCGGCTATCACCTGGTTTTTTGAATGGCATTTGGCTGGTGTCAAGATTGTTGGCTATGTGCCAGCGGGCTTGCCGCCCCTGACCTGGCCGCAGTGGGACATGACGCTGTGGCAGGAACTTACTGTGCCGGCGCTGTTGATCAGTGTGGTGGGTTTTGTGGAGTCAGTGTCGGTCGGGCAGACACTGGCGGCCAAGCGGCGTCAGCGCATTGTTCCTGACCGAGAGTTGGTGGCGCTAGGGGCGAGTAACTTGGGCGCTTCTTTTACGGGCGGATTTCCGGTGACAGGCGGTTTTGCTCGCTCGGTGGTGAACTTCGATGCCGGCGCACAAACGCCGGCAGCGGGGGTTTTCACCGCGGTAGGCATCTTGGTGGCGGCGTTGCTGCTCACGCCGGCACTGTACTTTGTACCGCAAGCCACCCTCTCTGCCACCATTGTGGTGGCGGTGTTGTCCTTGGTTGACATGAGTATCCTGCGCAGCACGTGGGCCTACTCGCGTTCAGATTTCGCAGCGGTGGTGGCGACCCTTCTGGTGACGCTGGCTATTGGCGTCGAGGAGGGGTTGGTCGCTGGCGTTGCCCTGTCTCTGCTGTTGTATCTCTTCAAAACCAGTCGACCGCATATCGCCGAAGTCGGACTGGTGCCAGGCACTGAGCATTTCCGCAATGTGTTGCGCCATCCAGTGAAGGTGAACCCGCATCTGGCCAGTTTGCGGGTCGACGAAAGTCTCTACTTTGCCAATGCCCGTGTCCTAGAGGACCGGGTCAATGCGCTGGTGGCCGAGCGGTTGCAACTTCAGCATCTTGTGCTTCAGTGCTCAGCCATCAATGACATCGATGCCAGCGCACTGGATAGCCTCGAAGCAATCAACCAGCGACTGGCTGACTCGGGCGTGCGACTGCATCTGAGCGAGGTCAAGGGTCCGGTCATGGATCGGCTGCAAGCGACCGCTTTTCTGAGCAATCTGAGTGGAAAGATATATCTCAGTCATTTTCAAGCTGTATCGGAGTTGACACCCGACATCGTGAAATGAGTTTTCCAAGAGTGCAGGGGACGTTCCGCAACTGATAGCCACAGACGACACCTTGTCACTATTGCCCGCATCTTTCTTGGGAGTAATGGCACCATGAGTACATTCGAACACAAAGCCCTGGTTCAAAATATTAGCCAGTCCATGGCCAGTTTACGCAAGGCACAGCCAGAGGCCATGCAAGGCTTTGGTCAATTGGCCAAGGCGGCCATGGCCGAGGGAGTGGTATCGGCCAAGCACAAGGAATTGATTGCACTGGCCATTGGGATCACCCAGCATTGCTCGGGCTGCGTGGGTTTTCACGTCAAGGCGTTGCATCGGCTGGGTTGCACCCGTGAAGAATTGGAGGAAATGTTGGCTATCTGCGTATACATGGGCGGCGGTCCTGCGCTCATGTATGCCTCGGAGTCGATTGCCGCTTGGGATGCTTTTGCTCCCGAGAGCACATGACACCAACCACAGGAAGACAAAGTTGGATCACGCGTTTATTCACCTGAATAAGGAGCACACCATGAAAAAAAATGTCGGCGGTATCGACCGCTTGTTGAGAATCATCGCTGGGCTGATCCTGGTTGCATTGGCCGCAACCGGGCAGATTGGGGCCTGGGGTTGGCTGGGCCTGATCGTGCTGGCCACCGGGATATTGAGTTTTTGCGGTGCTTATACCGTGCTGGGGATCAACACCTGCGCGTTGAAACACGATGATCAGGCTTCAACCTGATGTGATGAATGAAGGATGCAAGCGCATTGATTGCGCCCACCCACGGATCCTGCACCCACTGGTGTGGGTTGGACACCCTCATCGACCCGAGCAAAGACGCTGACTGTCCTGCTCTACCTTGAACCGCCAGCGGTCTCCATCAGCCTGACCGCAAGCGCTACAGCCTCTGCAGCATCCAGCGAAATTCCATCCGCCCCCAGACGGGTCGCCTCTACCGTTTGAGTGAAGAATGCGGGCCCTCCCAACAGCACGCGCATCTCCGGGTTGCGCGAGTGTTGACGCAAGGTTTGGATGAGGGCGGGCAGGTCCTCCAATTGCTCCACAACGCCCACTGACAGACCCAGCACCTCAAACCATTCATTCGAGATGGCCTGGGCCAGTTCATGTGCGGTGGCGGAAATTTCCACCACGACTTGCCAGCGTTCTTTCCTGAAGAACTCCGAGACAATGGTCAAACCCAGCAGGTGCTGTGAACCCGGGGCGCAGGCCAGCATGATGCGGCGGCGAACGCCCGCAGTTTGGGGGCCATCCCGAAAGGCATAGCCCAATTCGTGCGACAACTGGTGCAGTCGCAGCAAGCCCAGGGTGACCTGGCTGAAGTCCAGTTGATCTTGTTCCCATTGCACCCCCAGGGTGCGGGCGGCCGGCGCAATGACTTGCAAAAACAGTTGTTCGGTGGTGAGGCCCTGGTCACGAAACCTCATCAGCTGGGCGTGACTGATGCCGGCCTCGTTGTGCAGGCAGCAGCGCGCAAAGTGTTCGATGTCAGACGCTTCAGGCATGGACGCTACACCGCTGACCGCTTCGGGTGATGGGCTGGTCAGTGCGTTGGCCTGGAGCAGGCGCGGAATGATCTGCTGCTCAATGACCGACAGCAGCGAGTGCTTGCAGGAATTGTCTGGATGACCCACAGCGCCGACCGAGTGTCCCCCGGACGGAGAGTGCAGTTGATCCATCATGGGCTTCATACGCCGGGTGATGCCCAAAGTGAAGTGGGGGCAGGCAGATGTCCAGGGTGAGAAAACGCTTGTGACACGGCTGACTCCAAAGTTCTCCCCCGCACCAAGTAGA
>Ga0255100_1000054_pt1 | contig 53152 bp, 54 predicted proteins | sample Colum_Colum_RepB_2_FD_188449 | JGI IMG/M metagenome (GOLD analysis project Ga0255100, IMG submission 188449) | Freshwater microbial communities from Columbia River, Oregon, United States - Colum_Colum_RepB_8d | ecosystem: Environmental > Aquatic > Freshwater > River | place: USA: Oregon...
ACCTTCAAGGACCAACCGCCCGGTTTGCGAGTGGAAGCCCGACGGGAAGCCGACGGATCCATCCGGGTCACTCCGGAAGACCGATTCATCGCGGTGGGCGAGCGGGATGGCAGCGCTGAAATCCTGGAGCGCGGTGAACGGGATTTTCTCTACCTCAATCAAGGCGGAGGCAACTTCGCTCCGGTCTCCTGGACGCAAGGCACGTTCCTTGACGAGGACGGCCGAAAACTTGACGCCCCACCGACCGACTGGGGCCTGAGCGCCTTGTTCCGAGACCTCAATGGAGATGGCTGGCCCGACCTTTACGTCTGCAATGACTTCGTGCACTGGAAAGACCGCGTCTGGCTCAATCGCGCCGGTGCGGGTTTTCAGGCGGCTCCCCGCACACTCTTACGAAACCAAAGCCTCAGCTCCATGGCCGTGGATGTCGCTGACATCAACCGAGACGGATTGATGGACCTCTTCGTGGTGGACATGCTGAGCCGCGACCCGGAGCGCCGCGCCTGGCAGCGACCCAACACCATGCACTCGGTACTGCGCCCCCCGATCCACGATCCGCAATACCGCCCCGAGGTGACCCGAAACACCCTGCACGTAGCCCGAGCGGGCGGCCCCTTCGCTGAGATCGCTCAGTTCTCCGGAATCGCTGCTACCGAATGGTCCTGGAGCGCCGTCTTCATCGACGTGGATCTCGACGGTTGGGAAGACTTGCTGGTGGCCAACGGCAACGCGCACGACGTGCAGCATGCCGACATCCTGGCCGCCCAATCGCTCGAGCGGAGTGCTCCGAGCGCCGAGCAACGCCTGCGAAACCTCTCGCGATTCCCGCGACTCGACACGGCCAACCTCGCCTTCCGCAACCGACGAGACCTGCGTTTTGAAGACCGGAGTCGGGAATGGGGATTCCAAGATCGCGGAGTAACAACAGCCATGGCACTGGCTGATTTGGACAACGATGGAGATCTGGACGTAGTGACTTGCAACCTGGGCGACGCCGCGGGTCTCTACCGCAACGAGGCATCGGCTCCCCGGGTGGCGGTCCGCCTGCGGGGCAGCGGAGCCAACACACACGGGATCGGAGCCCGAATCGTTGTCGAGGGTGGCCCTGTCTCACAAAGCCAGGAAATGGTCGCTGGCGGCCGATATTTGTCCGGAGATCAGGCACTGCGGGTGTTCGCTGCCAAACCGGACCAACCTGTGTCCGTGGAAGTCCGCTGGCCCGGAAACAAACGCAGTCGGATCGGTGGCGTTTCGCCGAATTCAGAGGTGGAAGTCTTCGAAGACTCGGCGATCGCCCTCGTTGAAACACGGGCAGCCACCAACGCACCCGCATCCTCCTCAACGCTCTTCGAGGAAATCTCAGCCACCTTGAACCACCGGCACTCACCGACGGCCTCGGACGAATTCAACCGTCAACCCTTGCTCCCACGTCGCCTGTCCAGCGAAGGCCCCGGAGTCGCCTTCTTCGACATCGATACCGACGGTTTTGACGACCTGCTCTTGGCCGGACGTGGCGAATGGCTGGTCTTCCGGAACGACCGATCGGGAGGCTTTCAACCGAGGCCTGATCTCAGCCTCAAGACCGGTCAGGCCCATTCGGTGACCGGCATCGCCGCCGCGGTGGACCGCCAAGGCATCGTGATGGCAACCGGTCACCAACCCGAGTCCGGAAGCAATAGCCCCACCGCCCTGGGCTCGTTGCTGAGAACGAACCAATCGCAGAGCCTGGGCGATTCACCCCAAGCCTCCGGCAGCGTCGTGTTGGCCGATTGGAACGGGGACGAGGAACTCGATTTGGCCGTGGCCGGGCGCTACGTGCCGGGACGCTGGCCGGAGTCGGCCGATACGCGGATTTTCCGCGGGGGCCAAGGACTGTACGCACCCTGGCTCACCCTCACCAACACCGGATTGGCCACGGGCATGATCGCCAGCGACCTCACCGGTGATGGAAATCCGGAACTGGTCTTGGCCGCAGAGTTCGGTCCTTTGCGATTCTTTCGAGCCAATGGAACCAACCTCCTTCCATGGCAACCGGGTCTGGTGACCCCGGATGGCAAGTCGGTCGACTGGATCAATTATCAGGGTCGCTGGACCGGACTCACCGCCGCCGACTTCAACAATGACGGCCGCTTGGATTTGGTGGCGGGCAATTGGGGTTGGAACTTCGGCGAAGGCCGCATCAATCCCGCTCAAGACCCCGTGCGAATCACCTATGCCGAGTTTGTGCCCGGCACCGTCACCCCCTTGATCCACGCTTGGGACCCAGTGCACCGGCGTGAGGTTCCCTGGCGGGAGCTTCCAACTATTCGTGAGGCTCTGCCCTTCGCCGCCGAAACCGTCCCTTCACACGAGGCGTATGGCAAAGGGGGGCTGAACGCGTTGCTCGGAACACACGGGGCCGGAGCCCGACGCGTCGAGTCTCAATGGCATGCCTCGACGGTATTCCTCAACCGGGGAGATCGATTCGAGATCCGCGCGCTCCCTGACGAGGCTCAGTGGGCCCCTGCCTTCGGATTGACTGCCGCTGACTTCGACGGGGACGGCCATCAAGACCTCTTCCTCGCCCAGAATTTCTTCGGGGTCGATGCCGAGACCTCCCGACACGACGCCGGATTGGGCCTCGTGCTGACCGGCGATGGTCGCGGCAATTTCAAAGCCTTGTCACCCGCCGCCTCGGGCATCGTCTTGCCCGGCGAAGGACGCGGCAGCGCAGCCGGCGATTTCGATCTCGATGGGCGCATCGATCTGGCCGTGACCCAACAGGCTGGGCCCACAGCACTGCTACACAACCGCCAGGCCAGGCCTGGTTGGGGGCTGCGACTGGAACAACCCGGCCCCAATCCGATGGCCATTGGTGCAGTGGTTCGGGCCGAATTCGGCAGCGGTAGCGGCCCTGCCATTGAGATTCGTGCGGGTTCCGGATGGTGGTCTCAAGACTCATCCCGCGTGCTCATCACCGGAACCACACCCCCGACCGCCGTCCACATCCGATGGCCGGGAGGGCATCAACAACGCCATCTCTGGAGCCCCAATGTGCGGGAGATGCGCATTCGTCGAACCCCCTGATCCAGCCCGGATTCCTGTTTGCCCGTCTGGCGGCATTGCCGGATTGTCCGCACCAGCATGTCGTTTTCCGAAGAACTCATCGCACGCGCCCGGCGGATTCGCCTCTTCATCTGCGATGTGGACGGAGTCCTGACCGACGCCACCGTGAGCATGGGTGGCGCGGCCGAAACCAAGGTCTTCCACATTCGGGATGGCTTGGGGCTGCGGCTCCTGCAAACCGAGGCCTCCATTCGGGTGGGTTGGGTTTCCGCACGCCCCAGCGAAGCCACCATTCAAAGGGCTCAGGATTTGAAGATCGATTTCCTGCATCAGTCTTCCGGGCCCAAGGTCGCCGCAATCGATGCCTGGCTGCGGGAGACCCAAATCACCTGGGATGAAGTCCTCTACATGGGTGACGACTGGGTGGATCTGGCCGCGCTCAAACGCGCAGGACTGGCCATCGCACCCGCCGACGCCATCGAGGAGGCCCGCCAAATTGCTCATTGGGTCACGCAGAAACCCGGCGGCCATGGAGCGGTCCGCGAGGCCACGGACCTCTTGCTCAAAGCCCAAGGTCATTGGGAGCGGATGGTTGAGAAATTCGCTTCCTAACCCGCGGTTTGAATTCCAAGACTCTCAAGCCATGTCCTTGATGAACCAACGATCCCGGCTCGCCGCCCTCCTGGGCCTGCTGGCCTTCGGAGCATGGGCTCAGGGCAATGGATCGACAGTCAGCACCAACGCGCCAACCTCGGCAACTCCGCCAACGCAGCCCTCTCGCGCCACCGCAGCCACCATCCGGCAGTGGGGCATTAGCCTGCGAGACAACGCCACCGGTCGGCTCCAACTGCGATTTTCCTCCACCGAGGCCTCACCGGCGCCCTCAGAAAAGGGCGGCCTCGTCCCTTCCCTGTGGGACGTGACCGGATTGAGATTGGAATCCTTCCGACCCGACGAAACCTCCGACTTCATCATCGAGTCGCCATCATGCCGGGTGAACGTCAACACGAAGGATGTCGGATCGGGCGGCAGCTTCACGGCCCGACGGGAATCCGACGGCGTTTCGGTCCGCGGCTACGGCTTCCAATTCGACGGCACCGAACGCCGTCTGACCGTCTCCAACTCGGTGCATATCGAACTGCGCACCCGCCTCTTCCAGCCCAAACCCGCTTCTCCATGATCCGCAGCCTCCTCCTTTCACTCCTCGCCTTGTTTTTGATCCCGGCCTCCGGTTCGGCACAGGCACTGCAGCAAGACAAGATCTTGCTGTCGGCCACCAACTGCGTTCTGGAACTCGAAAAAGGCGTCTACCACCTCTGGGATCATGTACGGGTCGAGGCTCCGGGCATTCTCTTGATCACCTGCGACGATCTCCGTGCAGCCATTCCACAGAAGAAAACCTCCGGAACGCAAAACCCCATCCCCACCGACGGCAAACTCCAATCCCTCATCGCTTCGGGCAATGTGGCCATCGACCTGATTCAGGTGGGCGGCAATGGCACAACCAATGTGGTCCATGCCTATGGCAAGCAGGCCGAATACGGATCCCAGGAGGAGATCCTGATCCTGACCGGAGACCCCCGCATCGAAACCCCCTCGGGCACCATGATCGGAACCGAGGCGCTCATCTACGACCTCAAGTCCAGAACCATGCGCAATCGGGGATCTTACCGAATCGAACTCAAGGCCGACATTCTCAAGGGTTCAGACCTCTTCAACCGCACCAAGGCCCCGCGAGGCACCAACGCCCCCAAATCCCGCTGAACATGGCCACCGCCGCCAATAGCATCCCCAAGGATTCTCCACCGCTCCTGTCGGTGGAAGGACTCGCCAAGGCTTATTCCGGCCGTCGGGTGGTTGACGGGGTGTCGATCCATGTCGGTGCCGGCGAGATTGTTGGGCTTCTCGGACCCAATGGTGCCGGCAAGACCACCTCCTTCAACATGACCGTGGGACTCGTCCGGCCGGATGCCGGTTCGGTCCGGTTCCGCGGCACGGACATCACCCGACTGCCCATGCATCGGCGGGCGCGTCTCGGGATTGGCTATCTCACGCAAGAACCCAGCGTGTTCCGAAAATTGACCGTTGAGCAGAACTTGCTGGCCATCCTGGAAACGTGCGAAGGCTCCTCCAGTGAACGGCAATCCCGACTGGCCTACCTGCTCGACGAACTCGATCTTTCTCGTCTGGCCAAGAGCTATGCCTACCAGTTGAGTGGTGGCGAAAAGCGCCGCCTCGAAATCACCCGAGCCCTGGTGACATCGCCCCAACTGCTGTTGCTCGACGAACCCTTCGCCGGCATCGATCCGATCGCGGTCTACGAAGTGCAGAAAATCGTCCGCCGACTCCGGGACCGCGGTTTGGGAATTCTCATCACCGACCACAATGTCCGGGAAACTCTCCGACTGGTCGACCGGGCCTACGTGATCCATCAAGGCAAGGTTCTGGTGGAAGGTACCGGCGAATTCCTGGTCAACGACCCCAAGGCTCGGGACATTTATCTGGGTCCTGAATTCAACATGTGAAATCCCCCAAGGCCACGCCGCTAAAGCCGTCCAACGTCACCGTCGAGAAGTTCTACACCGACCACGCTGGACCGCTGGGATTGAAATTACTGACCGGGGGCAACTCCCTCAGTCGGCTCATTCAAGAGCCCACCGTCAATCGCCCGGGCCTGGCCTTGGCCGGATTCCGCCGCTACTTCGCCAACAAGCGGGTGCAAGTGCTCGGGGCGGTCGAAACCTCCTACCTGCGGTCCATCGAGCCAGACCTCCGGAAACAGCGCTACGACGAGCTCTTCCGGTACAAGATCCCTTGCGTGGTGCTGTGTCGCGGTATCCGTCCGGAACCGGAGTTCCTCACCGCCGCTGACGACCGCGGCGTGCCGGTGTTCCAGACCGAACTGGTGACGATGAAGTTCATCAGCCAGGCCACTTTGGCGCTGGAACAACTGTTCGCCCCTCGGACCCAAATCCATGGCTGCATGGTGGATATCCAGGGCATCGGCGTGATCATTCAGGGGGAGAGCGGGATCGGCAAAAGTGAGGCGGTGCTCGGGCTGCTGGAGCGCGGCCACAGCCTCGTGTGTGACGACATCGTCTGCCTGACGCTGGCCGACGGCAAAGAACTCTTCGGCACCGGCAAAACCATCACCCGCAACCTCATGGAGGTGCGCGGCATCGGAATCATCGATGTCGCCGCCTTGTTCGGTGTCGCCGCCATCCGTGCCGAAAAGCGGGTCGATTTGGCGGTCACGTTGAAGGTGTGGGAAAAGGCCGGCGAGATCGACCGCTTGGGTTTGGATCAAGGGTATGTGAGTTATCTCGGGATCGACATCCCGCACATGGACTTGCCCGTGCGACCAGGTCGCGACATCGCCCGGGTCATCGAGGTCGCCGCATTGCACACCAAGCTCAAACTCAGCGGCATCAACCCGGCAGAGGATTTGCAGCGCCGGTTAATGATGCAAATGAACCCCCGCTTGTAGCCCTTCACCATTTGAGCCCATGTACGAATCCCGGACCGAGAGCCCGCTCCACCACCGGAAATTCCTGGGCCGTCTTCTGGTTCACTTGGGGGCGGCGGCCGGTTTATTGGCCCTCTCGCTGGCCGGCGGCATGGCCGGCTACATGATTCTGGAAGATCTGTCGGCCATGGATGCTTTCTTGAACGCGGCCATGTTGCTGGGTGGCATGGGACCCGTGAACACCCCAAAAACCGATGCCGGCAAACTCTTTGCCGGTTGCTACGCGCTCTACGCGGGCTTGGTTTTCATCGTGACAGCCGCCTTGATCTTCGCCCCCATCGTGCACCGGGTGCTGCATCAGTTCCACTGGGACGACGAAGATTGACCCCCGTGGACCCTGCCGCAGATCAGCCCAGAAATTTGCCCGGATTGAGAATACCGGCCGGATCGAGGGCGAGTTTCACGCGACGATGCAGCGCATCGGATTCGGGCGAGACGGCGATGTTCCACCAGGGTTTCTTGGCCAAACCCACACCGTGTTCGCCGGTGATGCTGCCACCCAGGGCGACGATGCCCTGAAACAACTCGTCGAGGGCTTGGTCGCTCGCCGCCCGCTGCGCCGGAACGGATTCATCGAGCATCAAGTTCACGTGGATATTCCCATCGCCGGCATGGCCGAAGCAGGCCACCTGAATGCCATGCTTTTTCTGGAGAGAGGCACCGAGTTGGAACAAGGCTTCCAGCGATCCCCGCGGCACCACGACATCCTCATTGAGCTTGGTCAATCCCGTGTCCCGCAGCGAGTAACTGAACTCCCGGCGCAGCTTCCAGAAACGCTCACACCCCTCCGGCCCCAGACCCCGTTGGACAAAGGTGGGCTGGAATTCCGAGAGCAGTCGGCTGAGTTCAGCGATCTCGGATCGGACGGCCCGTTCGCGGCCATCCAACTCGACAATCATCAAAGCGCCCGCGCCTTTCAGGAGTTTGGACCCGGTCCGACGCCGGGCTGCATCCACCGTGAAGCCATCGGCCAATTCCAAGGCGCTCGGGAGGAATCGGGCAGCAAAGAGCGCTCGAATGGCCCGGGCGGCCGTCTTCATGTCGTGGAATCCCACCCCCACACAGGCCCGATACGCCGGGAGCGGTAGCAGTTTCAAGGTCGCTTCGGTGACCACACCAAGCATCCCTTCACTACCGACGAAGAGGCGGTGCAAATCGAAGCCCGTCTTGTTCTTGTGGGTTCGACCACCGAGTCGGGTCACCGTTCCATCGGCCAACACCACTTGGAGTGCCATCACGTAATCCCGGGTCACCCCGTACTTGAGGCAGCGCGGCCCACCGGCATTGGTGGCGATGTTGCCACCGATCGAGCAGTCAGCCCGACTGGCCGGATCCGGCGGATAGTAAAGCCCCTGACGCTCCACGGCCTCCTGCAGCGATGCGGTCACCACGCCGGGTTGCACCACCGCCACGAAATCCGCCGCACTGATTTCGAGGACCCGATTCATTCCTGCCACAGAAAGAGCAATGCCGCCCTGCACCGGAACACACCCGCCAACATAGCCATGTCCCGCCCCGCGCGGGGTCACGGGAATTTGGTGTTTCGAGGCAAAGGCCAGGATTCGCGACACCGACTCCACCGAAGTCGGCAGGGCCACCGCCTCGGGCAGGTGGGAGGCAAACCACTTGTCGCCCGCATGGGCCGCCAAGGCTTCGGGAGTGAAAACCAATTCTCCGGGCGGCAACTGCCGCGCCAGACGACCTAGGAGGGACCGTCGCGTCACCGGGCGAGCTTGCGCTGAGGCGATGCTGGAGGAAACAGGGAAAGGCGCACGCCATCGAATCGTCCGATCCGATCGATTCGGCCCGGCGGGACTCCGCTTGGGTCCATTCCCAATGACCCGAAAGACAGTCCGGCGACTACTTCGAGGTCAATTCCTGGACCCGGATCCGACGGTATTCCATCTGACCCCGATCCGCTTCCAAACCAATGGGTCCGGTCTCGGGCAACTTGAGCGCGGCTTCCAGAACTTCGCCATTGCAGGTGCAATGGGCGACATTGTCCTTCACCACCACCTCGATTTGATTCCAGTCCTGCGGTTTGTACTTCTTGAGAGCCTTGTACGGGCCGGCCACGAGGTAATCGCGGCACTGCAACTGCGGGCCACGCAAGAAGATGCCGCTGTCGGCATTCACCGCCGCGCGAAATTCGAGGCGAAGGATGAAGTCCTTCGGAAACTCCCGCTGGGTCCACAACTGACGCAAGTGAGGTCCCTTGGCGGCATTGTAGTCATTGACCACGATTTGCCCGTCCTTGGCCGTGTAGCGACCATCACTGGCCTCGACCTTGCCATCGAAATTCTCGGACGGCTTGTACTTCCAGCCGGTCAAATCCTTGCCGGGAACAAGCGACACGAATCCGGGCTCCAGCTTGAACGAGTCGGCCTGACCCGCGCAGGCGAAGAGACTGAGGGCCAGAGCCAGGCAGCGGCCGGATCGGAGAGTCTGGGAAGTTTTCATGAGACGGTAACTGCGATCGCAGCAAGTACCCCAGGGCTTGTCAACGGGAGGCCTTCTACCCGTCAGAAACGCCACGACAGCCCCAAGAACGGATTGTAGTCCGGAGCCGATGCGGTGACGCCGAAGTTGCAACCGGCATCCAACTGGATGTCCTCGGTCAGCAGATACGTGACCCCGCAATCCACCAACCCCTGCCATGGGGAATTGGATGCAAAAGGGTGGATGGTAAAGAACTCCACATAACCCGAAAGCGGACCCACGATCGAATGGCCCACCACCACTGAGTTGACCGACTCTAAATGATGTCCAGAACGCCCGTCGTTGCGCAGACAATCCAATCGTGTCTGGAGCCCTAAATCGAATTCCCCCGGAAGCCTCAAAGCCAAGGGCAACATCAATCCACCCTCCACAGACCCATTGCCAAGACCCCGACCCGCAGTGGGCACCTTGAAGTAAGGGATCATTCCGAAGGCGGAGGATCCGGAATCGTTGCCCCAGAAGTTTTTCTTGAAGCGCACGGTCAGGTCGCCCAAGCCCGAGGCTCGATCTGAAATCCCCGCCGAGCGGTCCTCGGTGCGAGTTCTCACATAACTGTCCAGGATCAGGTGAAGATCCAGCGAAGGCAGGAGACCGGTCTTCAGGTTGACCGAGGCCGATTTGGTCATTTCGGACACGACCCCAGAGGAATCGGTATCGTGCGTCCAGGTGGCGATGTCCGACTCCACCTGGAAATGCCCAGCATCCACCGTGTAGGGGCCTTCGGTGAGACTGGGGCGATCGGTGATCAACGGGCGCATCGCCTCTCGGGGCACAGGATTGAGCAGGTGGTACTGACTCTTGTCCGGCTCCGAAGCCGTCACAAAGCTGCGACCGCTCAGGCAAAGGGCCAACGCGGGCCACAGGGCTGTTTGTCTGAAAACCTTCACGCCCTGAGGCTAACCAAAGGCTGTATTTTGAAAATGGTTTGTTGTTTTTTACACTTACACACCATTTTTTGCGTTTTCAGCAAAACTTTTGTAATCTACCCCTCCTGGATCGGGCCCATCGCAATTTGAAGTCAAGACCACAACCCCGCTCCCATTTCACAATGAATGCCGGCTTGTTGGGCCAGCCTGAAATTGACTTGGCTACACCTCAGTTTCAACTTGGCAATCCATGAGGCTGATCCTAAAAGTGCCCTTCTGGCGACCCCGCGCCATCAGGATGAGGGCATTGGTCCTGGCCGGCTTCCTCTCGGGATTCCAGATATTCGCCACCCCACCCTACCTCGACCTGGATGCGGATACCTCTGTGGACTTCCGCCTGTCCACTCAGGGCGTTCCGTCTCCATTCGGTTTCGGAGTCATTGCGTCCTTGGAAGCGGACAGGACTCGGCATCCTACGAACGCTGTCTCCTCCGTCCTGGCCGCAGGAACGGTTGTGGGATCGGACACCCATTGGAGCAACGGCGCCTTGACCGTCGGTCTGGTAGGCCTCCGTTTCCAGGGAAGACGCGGAATCCACTACGGATGGATGGAGCTCACCAATCCGGTCATCAACGGGCGTCCCTCCTTCGCCGCGGGCGGCTGGGCAAGCCGCGTCTTCTTTAATCCCAATCCCGGCCAACCCCTGAATGTCGGCGACACTTCTATCCAACTCCGAGCGGAGTTCGATTCGGGCGCCGAACGACTCCGGTTGATGCTGAACTGCGAGGCCTCGTCATTTGCCAACGGCTTGGCGATCCAGAGTCGGCCGGCTCTGGGACCGGGAACCTGGACCCTCCTCACCCGCGTGTTCAATGGCTCATCGACCACGGTACCTATCGATTCCAACGCACGCCTATTCCGGGTGGTTGAGTAGAGGCAATCCGTAGCCTCGAGCCCCATGCCCGACCGATTCCTAGATCCCACAATTTGCCACCGAGGCACCGAGGAGACCGCATTTGATTTCACAGTTCTCTGCGAGCGAAAGCCCCGAAACTTCCTACCGCCAGCGGAGCGGGACTCGCGCTGAAGCGAGCATTGGAAGCGATCTAACCCTTCCCTCGCGCAAAGCGCGAAAGCGGTCCCTCCCTCGAGCTTCCCTGCGAGCGCAGACCTTCCTACCGCAAGCGGAGCGGGACTCGGGCCGAAGCGAGCTTTGGAAGCGATCTAACCCTTCCCTCGCGCAAAGCGCGAAAGCTGTTTCTTCCCCGAGCTTCCCTGCGAGCGCAGGCCACTAACCTCCATGCCGCCAGCGGAGCGGGACTCGGATCGTAGCGAGCGTTGGAAGCGATCCAACCCTTCCCTCGCGCAAAGCGCGAAAGCTGTTTCTTCCCCGAGCTTCCCTGCGAGCGCTGACCTTCCTACCGCAAGCGGAGCGGGACTCGGATCGGAGCGAGCATTGGAAGCGATCCACCCCTTCCCTCGCGCAAAGCGCGAAAGCTATTGCTCCCCCGAGCTTCCCTGCGAGCGAAGATCCGAGTCCCGCGTAGCCCTCGTTTGCTCTTTCGCCCCCGCCCCCTTCATCGCAGAATTCACCCAGTCATGGGCAACACGTTTGGAAACCTCTTCCGCATCACCACCTGGGGCGAATCGCACGGCGGCGGCGTCGGAGTGGTCATCGACGGTTGCCCGCCGCATCTCCCGCTCACCGAGGCCGACATCCAGCCAGACTTGGACCGGCGTCGCCCGGGTCAGTCATCCATCGTCACCCCGCGCAAGGAGACCGACACAGTCAAGATCCTGTCCGGAACCTTCGAAGGACTCACCCTCGGAACCCCCATCTCCATGTGGGTCAAGAACGAGGACTTCCGCTCCGAGGCCTACAACGAAATGGCCGAGAAGTTCCGCCCGTCCCATGCCGATTACACCTATCACGTCAAATACGGGCATCGCGCCTGGCCCGGCGGCGGACGCACCTCGGCTCGCGAAACGATTGGCCGTGTCGCCGCCGGTGCCATCGCCAAGAAACTCCTGCGCGATTTCTGGGGCGTCGAAGTGTTGGCCTGCGTGACCCAAGTCCAGCACCTCAAGGCGAACGTCGATCCTGAGAACTTCACCTCTGAAGCCGTCGAATCCAATATCCTGCGTTGCCCGGATGCCGCGGCCGCCCCGGCGATGATCGAACTCATCGAAGAACGGCGCGGTCAGGGCGACAGCGTCGGCGGAGTGGTCCTCGGCGTGGCCCGGAATGTCCCTGTTGGCTGGGGAGACCCCGTCTTTGACCGCCTGGAGGCCGATCTCGCCAAGGGCATGATGTCCCTGCCGGCCACTAAGGGCTTCGAAATCGGCTCGGGCTTTGAGGGTATCCTCCTCACCGGCCTCCAGCACAACGACGCCTTCCGCAACGTGGACGGCAAGATCCTCACCACTTCCAACCGGTCCGGCGGCATCCAAGGAGGCATTTCCAACGGGGCCACCATCCACTTCCGGGTCGCCTTCAAACCCGTGGCGACGGTGATGCACGAGCAGGATACGATCGACGTGCACCTGCAGAACACCACACTGCGCGGACGCGGTCGCCATGACCCTTGTGTGCTGCCCCGGGCCGTTCCGATGGTCGAGGCCATGACAGCCCTGACCCTCATCGACCATGCACTCCGGCACGAGGCCCAGTGCGGCCACCGCGAACGCTGGGAACCCTGACCCTCACTCTGGCTGGCGGGGCACTGATTTGACGGCGAAAAAAACTTTCGCCCAGCCGGGACTGCGATTGACTGTCGGACATGTCCCTCACGCTGTCCCCTTTCCGGCACCTGACACTGACAACGGCCACCACCCTGAGTCTCGGTGCCTGCCTTGCTGCGTTGGCGGCCGATCCTAAACCCGGTCCAAAGCCTTCCGGGCCGCAAATCGACGGCGCGTTCCACAAGGTCATTCTCGACACCGACCGCGACCAAGACGGCGATGGGCAAGCCGAAGACACCGTGGTCAACCCCATGGAAATCGCCGTGGCTCCGGACGGGCGGGTCTTTTTCATCGAGCGCAGTGGCATCCTCAAGGTGTGGAACCCCGCCACCCAAACCTCAACCATCGCCGGCACCCTGCAGGTGTTCACGGAATTGGAAGACGGCCTGCTGGGCATCGCGTTGGATCCCAAATTCGCCAAAAACTCTTGGATTTACCTGTTTTACTCCGACCCCCAAACCCGCACCGACGACACCAAACACAAAACCGGCGACAACCGGGTCTCGCGATTCACCCTTCGCAACGGCGTGCTCGACATGGCCAGCGAAAAGATTCTCCTGCGCATCCAGACACAGCGCGACCAATGCTGCCATTCGGCCGGATCCCTCGCCTTTGACGGCTCCGGCAACTTGTACGCTGCCACCGGCGACAACACGCATCCCGGCGAATCCGATGGTTACAGCCCCATCGATGAACGCCCCGGCCGCGAACCTTGGAACGCCCAGAAATCCGCCGCCAACGCCAACGATCTTCGCGGCAAGATCTTGCGCATCCATCCCGAGTCCAACGGAACGATCACCATTCCCAAGGGAAACCTGTTCCCAACCGGAACGCCCAAAACCCGCCCGGAAATCTATGTCATGGGCAACCGCAACCCCTTCCGCATCAGCGTCGACAAGGCCACAGGCCACCTTTATTGGGGTGAAGTAGGTCCCGACGCCGGCGGCCCGAACGACAAGCGCGGCCCCGCCGGGTTTGATGAAATCAACCAAGCGCGCGCGGCCGGCAACTTTGGTTGGCCGTTCTTCGCTGGAGACAATCGCCCCTACCACCGCTACGACTTTGAAACACGCCAGACTGGGGAACCTTGGGATCCGGCGCATCCCATCAACCCGTCACGATTGAACACCGGCCCGTCTGAATTGCCTCCGGCCCAACCCGCGTTCATTTGGTATCCCTACGGAGCCTCCACCCGTTTCCCCGAGGTTCGCAATGGTGGCCGGACCGCTTGCGCAGGCCCTGTTTACCGCTACGACGCCCGATCCAAATCCCCGCATAAACTGCCCAAGGAATTCGATCGTACGCTCTTTATCTACGAATGGTCCCGCAACTGGATCCTGGCCGTTCACCTCGATGAGGATCACAAGATCGCCAAAACATCGGATGGCAAGCTTCGAATGGAGCGCTTTTGTCCAAACATGACCTTCATGCGCCCCATGGACCTCGAAATCGGCCCAGATGGATGCCTTTATGTCCTCGAAAACGGCTCGGCCTGGGTAGGAAACAAAGACACCCAATTGGTTCGCATTGAGCATCACCAACCCGCCGGCCAACCGTCCCAGCCGTGATTTCGAACACCTGTTTTAAAGCCAACTTCGATTTTTCTCAAAAAACGTATTGCACGGACAACGACGGTTGCTAAGGTCCGCGCTCCCGTTTCCGTCGCTACTGACGGAGGCGATAACCTTTCGGCATCGATGCCTACGATTAACCAGTTGGTCCGCAAGGGCCGCACCAAGATCATCTACAAGTCCAAGTCTCCGGCCTTGGAAAATGCGCCCTTCCGTCGCGGCGTCTGCTTGCAGGTCATGACCCGCACGCCCAAGAAGCCGAACTCCGCCATGCGGAAGGTCGCCAAGGTTCGGCTGACCAACGGCTTTGAAGTGATCGCCTACATCCCTGACGAGGGCCACAACCTCCAGGAGCACTCGATCGTCCTCGTCCGAGGCGGCCGCGTGAAAGATCTTCCCGGTGTCCGCTACCACATTGTCCGCGGAACTCTGGACGCCGCCGGCGTCGAGAAGCGCCGCGTCAGCCGTTCCAAGTACGGCGTCAAGCGTCCGAAGGCCGGAGCCGCCGCCAAGAAGAAATAACGCAGCGGCCAACCAGCAGAAACAAACTCACTCTCCGATCTTTGTATGTCCCGTCGTCGTCAAGCCATTAAGCGTTCCGTCATCGCGGACGCCAAGTACAACAGCGTCCTCGTCGGCCGCCTGGTGAACACCGTCATGTTCAGCGGCCAGAAGAACGTTGCCCGTCGCATCGTCTACGGCGCCATCGAGGCCCTCGCCGAGAAGACCCCGGGCGTTGATCCCCTGGAGATCGTCCAGCGCGCGATCGACAACGCCAAGCCCCGCATCGAGACCAAGGCCCGCCGCGTCGGTGGTGCCACCTATCAGGTTCCGATGGAAGTCACCCCGGATCGTCAGACTTCTCTGGCCATGCGCTGGATCGTTGGATATGCGGATGACCGCAAGGGCATTCCGATGAAGCAGGCTTTGGCCACCGAACTGCTCGAAGCCTACCAGGGCCAGGGCAATGCCATCCGCAAGCGCGACGACGTTCACAAGATGGCTCAAGCCAACAAGGCGTTCGCACACTTCCGCTGGTAAGTTATTCCTTTATGCGACGCCCCGATGCCGAGTCGGGGCGTTTTTCATCTCCAAAAACGACGATCTTTCCCATCCATGAGCGATCCCGCGGCCATCAACACGACACTCAACTCTCCGCAGCGCCAGTATCCTTTGGAGCGCACCCGTAATTTCGGGATTTGCGCCCACATCGATGCGGGTAAGACGACGACGACTGAGCGTATCCTTTTCTACACCGGATTGATCCACAAGATCGGTGACGTCGATGATGGCAACACCGTCACCGACTGGATGGAACAGGAGAAGGAGCGCGGCATCACGATCACCTCGGCAGCCGTCACCTCCTTCTGGACTCAGAAGAAGGACACCGGTCTCTTCAAGAATTTCGAAGGCATCGCTCACCGGATCAACATCATCGACACCCCGGGACACGTGGACTTCACCGCTGAGGTGGAGCGTTCCATGCGCGTTCTCGATGGCGCTGTCGCTGTGTTCTGCGGCGTTGCCGGTGTGCAGCCCCAGTCCGAAACGGTCTGGCGCCAAGCCACCAAGTACAAGGTTCCCCGCATCGCGTTCGTCAACAAGATGGACCGCACCGGTGCCAACTTCGACAACGCGCTGAGCGACATGCGCAAGAAGCTCGGAGCATACGCGTTCCCGATCTTCCTGAACATCGGAGCTGAAGACAAGTTTGCTGGCGTCATCGACGTGGTGAACCAGAAGGCCATCATCTGGGGCGAGGGTGACCTCACCAACGAAGGCCTGAAGTACGAAGTCACCGATATTCCTGCTGCTCATCAAGAGCGCGCCGCCGCCGCTTTGGCCGAGCTCATCGATGCCGTCTCCAACAAGGACGACGCAATCGCGGAGCTGATTCTCGAAGAGAAGCCCATTTCAGTTCCCGTCCTTAAGGCCGCCATCCGCCGCCTCACCTGCAAGATCGAGCTCATCCCGGTCCTGTGTGGCACCGCTTTCAAGAAGAAGGGTGTCCAGGTTTTGATCGACGCCGTCATCGATTACCTGCCCTCCCCGCTGGATATTCCTCCGGCTCAGGGCATGGTTCCCGGCACCGAAGACACCCTGGAAGTCCCCCCGAACGACAACAGCAAGTTCTGCTCGCTCGCGTTCAAGCTTTGGACCGACCCGTACGCCGGCAAACTGGTGTTCTTCCGTGTCTATTCTGGCCAGCTCAAGAAGGGCGATTCGATCTACAATCCCCGCACCCGCAAGCGCGAGCGTGTGAGCCGATTGATGGTCATTCAGGGCAGCGAGCGCAAGGACGTGGACTCCGTCTACTCCGGCGACATCGCGGCCCTCGTTGGTCTGCGCAACATCACTACCGGTGACACCCTGTGCAACGAGGACTTCGACATCGCCCTCGAGCCCCCAACCTTCCCTGAGCCGGTCATCAGCATGGCCATCGAGCCGAAGACGAAGGCCGACCAAGACAAGATGTCCCAGGGCCTCCAGCGTCTGGCTGAAGAAGATCCGACCTTCCGTTGCTTCACCAACGAAGAAACCGGACAGTTGATCATCGCCGGCATGGGCGAGTTGCATCTGGAAATCATCCGCGACCGTCTCAAGCGCGAATTCTCCGTCGAGGCCGACGCCGGTGCTCCCCAAATCGCCTACCGCGAAACCATCACCAAGCCGGCCGAGGGCGAGGGCAAGTTCATCCGCCAGTCCGGTGGTCGCGGCCAATACGGTCACGCCATCATCGATGTCGAGCCGAACGAAAAGGGCAAGGGCGTCGAGATCGTCAACAAGGTCGTTGGTGGTACCATCCCCAAGGAGTACATCCCGGCGGTCATGAACGGCATCGCAGAGGCCATCAAGTCCGGTGTCTACGCCGGCTTCCAGGTGATCGACATCAAGGTTTCCGTCAAAGATGGATCGTTCCATGAAGTCGACTCGAACGAGTTGGCATTCAAGATGGCCGGCATCTTTGCGCTCAAAGACGCTTTTGCTCAGGCCGGTCCGATCCTCTTGGAGCCGATTATGAAGGTCGAGGCCACCACCCCTGACGAATATCAGGGCGATATCTTGGGTGACATCAACCGCCGCCGCGGCATGATCCAAGGTGTGGATGGCAAGAATGGACAGACCGTTCTCACTGCTCAGGTGCCGCTGGCCGAAATGTTCGGCTACGCGACCGCCATCCGCTCTCTTTCCAAGGGCCGTGCCTCCTACAGCATGGAACCGCTCCACTTCGAGCAGGTTCCCAACAGCGTCCTTACCACGGTGATGGATGCCGCCAAGAAGCGCCCTGCCGCCCGCAGCTAATCTCCCTCCTAAAAACCTAAAACTGTTCTTTGCAATGGCTGGACAACGTATCCGTATCCGACTCAAAGCCTACGACCACCGGGTCATTGACGCCTCCGCGAGCGAAATCGTGGAGACCGTCAAGCGCTCTGGTGCCCGTGTCGCTGGCCCCATCCCCCTCCCGACCAAGATCGAGCGCCTGACCGTGCTTCGTTCGCCCCACGCGGACAAGAAGTCTCAGGAATCGTTCGAGCAGCGCACCCACAAGCGCTTGCTGGACATCCTCGATCCCACTGCGAAGACCGTGGACGAGCTCAAGAAGCTCAACCTCCCGGCCGGCGTCGACATCCAAATCAAGATCTAACTTTCCAAGCCATGCCTCTCGGACTTATCGGACTCAAGGTGGGTCATACCCGTGTGTATGACTCCAACGGCGTACTCGTGCCCGTCACGGTCGTCCATGTCGGCCCCAACCGGGTGCTTCAGGTCAAGACCCAAGCCTCCAAAGACGGCTACAATGCCGTTCAGCTGGGCTACGGTGATCAGAAGCTCGGCCGCCTGACCAAGGCTGTCGTCGGTCACCTCGCCAAGCAGGGCGTCAAGGTGGACGCCCCCGGACAGGGCGGCGAACAGCCGGTGCTCACCGGCGTCAAGCGCATCCGCGAATTCCGCGACTTCTCCAAGGAAGTGAAGTCCGGAGACACCGTTGGCGCCGATCTCTTCCAAGTCGGGCAGTTCGTGGACGCCATCGGCACCACGAAGGGTCGCGGTTTCGAGGGCGTCGTCGCCCGCTGGAGCTTCCGCGGCGGTGATTCTACCCACGGCGCCAAGGGCTGGCACCGTCGTTCGGGCGCCATCGGTCAGCGCCTCTTCCCCGGTACCGTCATGCGCGGCATGAAGATGCCCGGTCACATGGGCGTGGTGCGTCGGACCTCACAGAATCTGGAAATCATCCAGGTTCGTCCTGACGACAACGTGCTCCTCATCAAGGGCAATTTCCCGGGCAGCGAGGGAGACTATTGCATCATCCGTGAAGCGAAGAAGATCTCCATCAACTCCGCTCGCCTGAAGCAGATCACCGACGCCCGCAAGAAGGCCAAGGATGCTGCCACGGCCAAGAAGGACGACAAGAAGGCCGCCGCTGCCGCCAAGAAGAAGTAACTAAGGAACCTGTTCCATGAAACTTTCGATCAAAGACTCCAAGGGAAACGCCGCTGGCGAACTCGATGTCCGTTTCGAGTTGATTGCCGACGGTCGCGGTACCCAGGCCGTCCACGACACCGTGGTCGCCTACAACGCTGCCCAGCGCAGCGGCACCGCCTGCACCAAGACCATGGGTGATGTTGCCGGAACCGGCAAAAAGCCCTGGCGCCAAAAGGGAACCGGTCGCGCACGCGCCGGCTCCTTCGCCAGCCCTCTGTGGCGCGGCGGCGGCGTGGTGTTCGGCCCCAAGCCCCGTGACTTCTCCAAGAAGGTCAACAAGAAGGTCAAGAGCCTCGCCCTCCGCAAGGCGCTCAGCGAGCGTCTGAAGTCGGGTGATGTGGTCCTGATCGACGACCTGAAGCTCACCGCTGCGAAGACCAAAGACTTCGTCGCGGTGCTGCAGGCCCTCGGACTCGACGGCAACACCAACCTCGTGGTTGTGGGTGCGGCCGACAAGTCCGCCTACCTCGCCAGCCGCAATGTGTCCGGCGTGGAACTCAAGACCGCTGATCTGGTCAACACCTACGACCTCCTCAAGTACGACAAGCTCGTCTTCACCAAGGCCGGCTTCGAGGCGGTTGAGGCTCGCATCGCCAAGTAACCAGAAAGGGAAACCAACATGACCATTTTCGATACCATCAAGACGGTCCGCATCACTGAAAAGGCGGCCCTTCAGACCGAAAAGTTCAACAAGTACACCCTTCTGGCCGACCGCCGCGCTTCTGCGCCGCAGATCAAGAAGGCCGTGGAGCAGCTCTTCAACGTCAAGGTGACCAAGGTCAACACGGCGAACTACGAGGGCAAGGCTCGTCGCCAGATGACCAAGGCTGCCGGCAAGAGCAGCGACTACAAGAAGGCTGTCGTCACCCTCAAGAAGGGCGACAAGATCGCCTTGGTGTAATCCATCCGATCCGTTTGCTTCAACGGCGCAGGACTCGCAAGGGTCCTGCGCCGTTGCTTTTGACCCCTTCTTTCGCAACCGGATCTTTTCCCATCGAGAGCCTGTCCCTACTGTTGAGCCGTGTCGCAGTCGAACCTCTTTGAATTGGGCGGCGCAGCAGGCGTACCAAAGCCGGCCAACCCGGATGGCATGAGCCCTCCCCCGGTTCATACGGAACGATCCATGTCCGTCGCTCCCTTGGCCTCGCGGATGCGACCCCGGACCCTCGATGAATACTCCGGACAGCGCCACTTGCTGGCCCCGGGTCTCCTGCTCCGCCGAGCCATCGATGCCGACCGCATCCAGTCCCTCATCTTCTTTGGGCCGCCCGGAACCGGTAAAACCACCCTGGCCCAAATTATCGCGGCACGCTCGAAGTCCCGTTTCGAAAAGCTCAATGCCGTCGAATCCAATTTGGCCGAAATGCGACGGGTTTTGCAGGGGGCCAATCATCGGCTTCGCAACACCGGTGAATCCACCCTGCTCTTCATCGACGAAATCCACCGATTCAACCGGGCCCAACAAGATGTCCTGCTTCCCGACGTGGAAAGCGGCGCGGTGAAGCTCATCGGAGCGACCACCCACAACCCGTTCTTCTTCATCAATTCACCGCTGGTGTCCCGATCCCAGGTCTTCGAACTCCGAGCCCTCGAAGAATCCGACCTGCTGGATCTCCTGCGACGGGCTCTGTCGGATTCCGAACGCGGTCTGGGACACCTGCGCATCGAAACCGAGCCCGAGGCTCTGGCGCACCTGGCCAGAGTGTCCGACGGGGACGCCCGCAAAGCCCTCAACTCGATCGAGATCGCGGCCATGACCACGCCTCCGGGCAGTGATGGGGTCATCCGGATCGACCGATCCGTGGCTGAGGAATGCATCCAGCGCAAGGCCGTGGTCTATGACGGAGACGGCGACGCCCACTACGACACCATCAGCGCCTTCATCAAGTCGATGCGCGGGAGCGATCCCGACGCCACGCTCTACTGGTTGGCCAAGATGATCCATGCCGGCGAGGATCCCCGGTTCATCGCTCGGCGCATCATGATCCATGCCGCCGAAGATGTCGGACTGGCCGACCCGATGGCCCTGGTGCTGGCCACCGCCGCTTGCCAGGCCGCGGAAGTCATCGGATGGCCCGAGGCGCGGATCCCCATCGCCGAAGCCGCCCTCTACATCGCCACCGCCAACAAGAGCAACTCGGTGGTCAAAGCCATCGATGCGGCCTTGGAGGACATCCGTTCTGGCCGAACGCTGGCTGTGCCGAACCACTTGCGCGACGGCCACTACGCCGGATCCAAGGTCCTCGGCCACGGCGAAGGCTACCGCTACGCCCACGACTTTCCTGGGCATCATGTCGCGCAAGATTATCTGGGGGCAGCCCGTCGTTTTTACGAACCCAGCACTCAGGGGCATGAGCGCAAAATCTCCGAACGCTTGGATCAGTGGCGCAAGGCAGCAGCCGAGAACAGGCCCCATCCCTCAGGACAGCCCAGCACGCCGAAGACGTCGCCGACGTCGTGACTGCCGCCGCGAATCAGCCTCACAGCGGATCAGCCCAACGGTCGATTTGCCGGCGTTCACGCTTGGTCGGCCTTCCCAGCCCTCGGGCCCTGAACCCGGGCTCCAAGGTTTTCTGCCTCGCTTCCTCACGGGCTTCCGGCGGGGTCAAGTCTTCGGCGAACGCAGCCACCTCGGGTGCGGAAATTCGCCTCGGGGGGAAACCCAGCACCTTGTAGACGCGAGTGATGTCCCCGGTCTTGGCCGAAACCGTCTCGCCAGCCTTGGCGTCACGGGCTGGCTTGATGGCGACGCCGCCGACCAACACCCGCCCCTCCTTGATGGCCGTCTGAGCCAAGGACCGAGATCGGTACAACCGGATGTTCCAAAGCCACTGATCCCACCGCATGCGTGCAGGATGAACCATCTTCGCCGAAGCGCCAACGCTTCCGATGGACCGGTGGCGATCTCCAAGACAAGCCCGAGAGATTTTCTCGGAGGGAGGACCGATCGGAAGATGTTAAAACACTAGCTGATGTCTGATGTCAGTATATGATGTCACGCATGAGAACCGTCATCGATGTCCCCGATGAACTCATCGAGTCCCTGGATCAGGTCGGCGCCCTCGAACAGCGTTCCAGGGCTGCCTTGATCCGCGATGCGATCACCGAATACCTCAAGGTCAAATCCATCCCGGCGGCCGAAGAGGCCTTCGGTCTTTGGAAAGACCGGAAGACCGACGGCGTCCGGTACCAAAGGTCTCTCCGTGACGAGTGGGAACGGGAATGAAAGCGGTCTTCGACACCAACATCCTTGTCGATTATCTGGGCGGATCGGAAGCCGCCAGAGGCGAACTGGCTCGATACCGCGTCCGACTCATCAGCATGATCACTGTGATCGAACTGATGGTTGGCGCCAAAGATTCCCGTGAAGAGGCTGCGATCCGAGGACTTCTGTCTTCGTTCGAAATCCTCGAGCTTTCTGCTGAAATCGCCCAGGAGGCCGTCGTCATCCGCAAGGAATTGAGACTGAAGATCCCTGACGCCATCGTCTACGCAACGGCCAGGACCCAAGGCTGCCTACTGGTATCCCGCAACACCCGGGAATTGAAATCCGATTGGCCCGACATCCGCATTCCCTACCACCTCTGATTCCCGCACCCATCCCAAGAGCCCCGCTCGCGAAAAGAATCGTTGGTCGCGGCAGCCGACGTTCCTAGAATCACGGTTATGAGCGATCTGTCGAAATCGCGCCTTCGCGAACTCTTGGCCTCGGCCTCTCGAGCCCGGCTGTGGGTGGTGGGAGACGTGATGCTGGACCAATTTGTCTGGGGGCGGGTGAGCCGAATTTCGCCTGAAGCGCCAGTGCCCGTCGTTGATTTCGACCGGGAGAACCTCATGCCCGGCGGTGCGGCCAATGTCGCCCGCAACGTCACCGCACTGGGCGGCAGCGCCGACTTGGCCGGAGTGATCGGCCGGGACGAGGCCGGCCAAACCCTAAGGGATTTGCTCGCCTCCGAACGCATCGGCTGCCGCAGTCTCGTCACCTCGGCACGGCGACGCACCACCACCAAGATGCGTATCGTCGCCGGGCAACAGCAAATCGTGCGCCTCGACCGCGAAACCCGGGGTGAGATCGACGCGGCCGCCACCCAGTCACTGCTCTCGAAACTGGAGCGCGCCCTCCCCCGGCTCGATGGCGTGGTGGTGGGCGACTACGGCAAGGGCGTGGTTACGCAAGGGTTACTGGACGGCATCCGGGAACGCTGCAAACAGGCCGGTTGCTGGATCAGTGTGGATCCCAAGCCGGTGCACTCGCTGAACTTGCGCGGCCTGTCCCTGATCACTCCCAACCGCAAGGAGGCCTTCGAACTGGCCGGGATCGAAGACTCGGTCCGTGCGTCCAACCCGATGAGCGACGCCCCACTCCAGGAGGCCGTCCGGAAACTCCAGGAGACACTCCGCCCCGCGCTGTTGCTCATCACCCTCGGCGAATTGGGAATGCTGCTCTGCCGGCGTGACCAACCGCCCTTCCATGTCCCCACCGTGGCGCGCGAGGTGTTCGACGTGTCGGGCGCCGGCGACACGGTGATTGCCGCCTTCACGCTCGCCATAGCGGCCGGAGCCACTCCGATCGAAGCCACTGTGTTCTCGAACCATGCCGCCGGTGTGGTGGTGGGGAAACGCGGCACAGCCACTGTCAGCCCCGACGAACTCCTGGCCACCTTCAACGATGCTGACTAACCCCCGGAAACCGGCTATTTTTCTCGATCGCGACGGAACGCTGATCCACGAAAAGCACTACCTGCACCGCCCCGAAGAGGTCGAGTTCTTCGCGGAAGCCGCCCCCGCGCTGAAGCGCCTGAGCGACGCGGGTTTCGCCCTGGTCGTGGTGACCAATCAATCGGGAGTCGGACGGGGCTATTTCACCGAGGCCGATGTCGACCGGGTCCATGCTCACATCCGTGACGAAATGGCACGTGCCGGAGTCGAGTTCCTGAAATTCTACTCGGCGTTTGAAGCCCCGGATCAACCCAGTCGTGGCCGAAAACCCTCGCCGCAGTTCCTCTGGGACGCGCGCGACACATTCAACCTCGACCTCTCGGCCAGCTACATGGTCGGCGACAAGCGCATCGACCTCGAGGCCGGTTGGAATGCGGGTGTGAAAGGGAGTTTTCTCGTTCGCACCGGCTACGGCGCGGAACTGGAACGAACCGAAGGATCCTCCCTGAATCCGGGGATCGTGGTCGACGGGTGGCAGCAAGTGGCCGACTGGATTTTGAACTCTATCCCCAATCGGTGAGATGGACTCGTCGGGCGCTTCAGCGAACCTGAAAAATCAGCACTCCCGGGCTCCGGGAACTTCCATCCTGAAACGCGGAATCCGCACCACGATCCGGCGGCCGGCATCGTCCACTCCGAGATAGGAACCCTCGGCCACGGCTGAATGGGTGCCGATGATGTGCCGACTGTTGTAGCTGAACTTGCCACCCGGTGGCACAACGGGGGTTTCACCCACCACCCCATCCCCTTCAACGACCAGCACCGTATCGTCCTCGTGGGTCACCACCCATTTGCGTCCACGGATGGTCACCGGAACCGGCGATTGGTTGTGGATGGAAATGAAGTAGATAAAGGAATGCGGCTTGTCGGACTGGTCTGCACCGAGCCGCTGGTAAAGCAGTCGGTCGACCGTGACCTTCAATCCGGGTAATTCGATCAATTCCCCTATGGTTTCCATCTGGGATGATCCTAAGGCCGGAGGACCGATTGACAAGGACACCTCTGAAATTCCAGCCAACCCCGCGTTGAACCGTGAGTTCCTTCGCTCGGTACCGATCCGAGACTTCGCGCGCTTAGGCGTGGCTTCGCGAGACCGACCGGGCTACCGTTGAACGCGTCTTTCGACACCATGCCCAGCGTTTACATCAAGACCTACGGTTGTCAGATGAATGAGCGGGACAGCGAGGCTGTTTCGGTCCAGCTCCTGGCCCGAGGATATTCCCTGGCTCCGTCAGAGAAAGAGGCCGACGTCGTGCTGCTGAACACTTGCAGTGTCCGCGACATGGCCGAGCAAAAGGCCCTGAGCCGCATGGAGAATGTGATCGGCGCGGATCGGAAATTCGGGAGCAAGAAGATCCTGGGATTCCTCGGATGCATGGCACAAAGCCGCGGCGGCGAACTCATCGACCAGTTACCCGACGTGGATCTGGTTCTCGGCACCCAGAAGACCCACCGAGCCGGCGAATACCTCGACGCACTGTTGTCCGGCTCCCGAGACAAGGTTGTTGATACGGCTGAAGAAGCCGGCAGCGAATCGGCCATTCGTGAACATCTGGGCCACGGAATCGGCAATGATTCCCGACCCGTCACGGCTTTCGTCAGCATCATGCAAGGCTGCAACCAGCACTGCACCTTCTGCATCGTGCCGTCCACCCGAGGCGAAGAACGCAGCCGGCCCATGGACGACATCGTGACCGAGTGCCGTGAACTGGCCTCGCGCGGAGTCCGCGAGATCACCTTGCTGGGCCAGATCGTCACCAGCTACGGACGTCGGACGATTCCGGTGCAGGACGGTCGCAGTGCCTTCGTTCAACTCATCGAAGCGGTCCACGCCATCGAGGGCATCGAACGGATCCGCTTCACCTCGCCGCATCCCAAGGGCTATGGCGACGACCTCGTCGAAGCCTACGGTCGCCTGCCGAAACTGGTGGAAAGCGCGCACTTGCCCGTCCAAAGCGGATCCAACCGTCTGCTCAAGCTCATGCACCGGGGATACACCCGGGAGCGCTTCCTCGAGATCATCGCCAAGCTCCGCGCCGTCCGTCCTGACATCGGCCTGAGCACCGACATCATCGTGGGTTTCCCCGGCGAAACCGAAGAGGACTTCCAGGAGACGCTGTCCCTGTGTCAAACAGTCCAGTTCGACCAGGCGTTCCTCTTCAAGTACAGCCGGCGGCGCGACACCCCGGCCGCAGACATGCCCGACCAGTTGCCCGAGGAGGTCATCGAGGAGCGTCATCAGCGGCTGCTGGCTGAGATCAACCGCATGGCCATGGCGAAGTTCGAGGCCCATCTGGGCGGGTTGGTCGAGGTGCTGGTCGAAGGACCCAGCCACCGCAATCCCGCCCGCTACGAGGGGCGCACCCGGACCAACAAGATCGCCATCTTCGAAGGTTCTCCACGTCATCAGGGGCAAATCCTCGACCTGAAGATCGAGCGGGTGGGCAGCTTCACGCTCTACGGCAACCCGGCCATTCTCGGCCTCGATTGAAGGGTTCGGCCCACTCCCTCAGCGGGAGAGCAGGATGAGATACTGCTGGAGCCGTCGTGACTCGCCGGCATCACGTCGTTCCTGATGGATCACGTGCAAGTTGGCGATCATCCGCTGAAGACATCGCCGGGGCGTGATCGGCTGAAGCAAGATGGCGCTGTCCGAATCCGGTAACGCGAAGTGGGCCAGACGTTGACGAGCCTCGGAGCGTGTCACCAAGCGCCCACCGTGAAAGGCGTCGATGAGCCATTCGCCCTGGGCGTCCTGATAACGACACAGAAAATGGCCCGGCATCCCAATGCCCACCACCGGGAGACCCAAGCGTCGAGCCACGAACTGATACACACAACACAGCGTGATGGGGATGCCGCGACGCCGATCAATGACGCGGTCCATATAGCTGTTGTCGGGATCGAAGTACTGCTCGGAATTGCCCCGGAATCCTTGTTCTCCGAAGAGCACCGCATTCAGGGCGGAAACCACTCCAGCCCCATCTGTAGCGGATTCCACCGTGGGAGCCGCCGCCTGGGCCCACCAATCCAACTGGGCCTGATAGGCTTCGATCGGGGCCTCGGGGTTGCGGGTCTTGGCCAGAAGCCAGACGGCCTCTTCGAGGTCGAAGTGCTCCCCGTGGCCGGCGCAGAATTCGAGAAACTCCCGGTCGGCATCGATCCGTGCCTGGGCATCCCAAAGTTCCCGAACCCGGGCCCGGATCACCGGATCGCCATGGAGTCGGTGGGCCTTTAACCAAGCTTGCGGCCGCCCCTTCGGAGCCAACTGTTTCAGGATCGACTCGACCACCGCTCCATCTTCATCGGCCAGCAAGGTCAACAATGCCTGCTGTCGGGTGGCCGACGGAACAGGCTCGCTGCCGGTGGTGGATCCATCGAGGCTCATGCAACGTCGAACATCTTTCCGGGATTGAGAATCCCCTGCGGATCGAGCTCCCGACGCAACCCCCGCATCACCCGCATGGAGGCATCGCCCAAAAACTTCGGCAGAAAATCCTTCTTGGCCACCCCAACACCGTGCTCACCCGTGATCGTGCCACCGAGGCGGATGGCCTCATCGAAGATCTCCTGGAAGGCCACGTGAACCCGGTGCATTTCGCCGGTATTCCGCTCATCGGTGAGGAAGGTCGGATGGAGATTACCGTCCCCCATGTGACCAAAGGTGCCAATGCGGAGCCGGTGCTTCTTGGCCACCTGATCGACGAAGCGGATCATCCGAGCCAACTCGCTGCGGGGCACGGTGGCGTCTTCCAGAATGGTGGTCGGCGACACCCGGGCCAGCGCGCTGAAGGCCGATCGACGCGCGCCGGCCAGTGCATTGGCCTCGGCTTCCGTAGCCGCCTTGCGAACTTCTAGGCAGCCGTTGGCCCGCGCTATTTCCTCCATCCGAGCGGCCTCTTCAGCCACCTGAGCCGGATGACCGTCGGTTTCCATGAGCAGCAGGGCCTCGCAATCGGGGAGCCCGATCTTGGCGTAGTCTTCGACGCAGCGGAGGGTGGTCCGGTCGAGGAACTCCAGGGTGCAGGGAATGATCTTGGCGGCGATGATGTCGGAAACCGTCTGGGCTGCGGCGTCCATGGCATCGAAGGTGGCCATCAAGGTTTGCTTGGCAGCGGGCGGCGGAATGAGCCGCAGGAGCACCCGTGTGATCACGCCCAAGGTTCCCTCGCTGCCGATGAACAAGTCCTTCAGGGAATACCCGGCGACGTCTTTCACGCACTTGTTGCCTGTGAAAAGGATTTCTCCGTCGGGCAGCACGACTTCCAAGCCCATGACGTAGTTGCGGGTGATGCCGTATTTGAGCCCGCGCAGGCCTCCGGAATTCTCAGCCACATTGCCGCCGATGGTGCTGATCTTCATCGAGCCCGGATCGGGCGGGTAGAACAAGCCGGCCGCCGCCGCGGCTTCAGCGATTTGCAATGTGGTCGCGCCGGGCTCGGCCAGCAGAGTCAAGTTGGCGCGGTCGACCTCCAGGATGCGGTTCATGTGCACCGTGCACAAGACGATGCACCCCGGCACCGGTAGCGATCCCCCGCTCAAACCCGTACCGGATCCGCGAGTGACCACGGGGGTCTTCGTGCGTTGGGCCAGACGCAAGACGGCCTGGATGTCGGCCGCTGTCCGCACGAACACCACACAACCGGGTTGCTGGCTCAAAGCGGCCGTGCCGTCAAAAGCGTAGACCAACAAATCTTCGGCGGAGGTGAGGACCGATCCGGGCCCAAGAAGCCCAACAAGTTCAGTGATGATTTCCGGGGAGCAGGCCATGGATTCAGGATTGTTTGGAGTTGGCTTTGCGAGCTTTCCACGCTTCCCACACCACGGGCAGGACCGACACGAAGATGATTCCGAGCACGATCACTTCGAAGCGTTTCTTCACGAATTCCAACTGCCCCAGAAACCAACCCGCCGGCAGGATCAGCCCAACCCAGGCAACGGCTCCAAACGCGTTGAAGAACATGAAGCGCGACCGATTCATCGCACCCATGCCCGCCACGAACGGAGCGAAGGTCCGCACGATGGGAACAAACCGGGCCAGGATGACCGTCTTGCCGCCGTACACCTCGAAAAAATGTTGGGTTTTCTGAAGGTACTCGGGCCGGATGATTTTCGGAAATCTTCGAGTCAGATAACCACCCGCAAACTGCCCCACGGAATAGTTCACCGCGTCTCCGATCACGGCGGCGACGATCATCAGGACTCCAGCCACCCAGACATTGAGGCCTGAAGCCGGATTGGCCGCCACCGCGCCCACGGCGAAGAGCAGCGAATCGCCGGGAAGCACCGGCGTGAGCACCAGACCGGTCTCGGCGAAGATGATCAGAAAGAGAATACCATAGACCCACGCACCGTGATCACTGGTGAGTCGATAGAGGTGGTCCTGCAGATGCAGCACCACGTCGAGAAAGGCTTTGATAAGGTCCATGCAGGGGCGGTGTTGGCGGTTTGCAACCAATGCTCAGCGACCTTCAGTGATCGTCCCAACCGATCCCCGAACCTCGTCGACTTCCCGCGTCTCCAACCGAATCGAGCGCCGGATGAACACCCAGGCGATGGCCCAAACAAAGGGAAAGAACAACACACCCAGCACCAACCACGACCACGTGAAACCAGCGACACGCCGCGCCATGAGTTCCGGGGCCAGATAATTCAGGAGCGGCAACCCCACCAACGCCACCAAGAACGCACTCGCGCAGAGGATGGACAAGGACAACTGCCGCCGCATCAAACGGTGGAGGAAAGCCTCGGAATGAATGTCCCGGTAGGGAGTGGCGGGGTCGGACATGCGCGCAGGATGGAGCGAAAGGTCGGCTGCCGTCCAAGCGATTTGCAGGAGACCATTGCCCACCATTGCCCAGACCCAGGTCTTGGATCAGGATTCTCCCTATGAGGGTCACGGTCTATTGCGCATCGAGTTCGGCAGCGCATCCGGAGTTTGCTCAGGCGGCCCACGACTTGGGCACCCTCCTGGCCCGCGAGGGCGCGACCACAGTCTACGGGGGAGGAGCCATTGGATCCATGGGCAGACTGGCCGACGGGGCGCTGGCCGCTGACGGACGCGTGGTGGGCATCCTGCCCCGATTCATGGGGGACTTGGAATGGGCCCATCCCCGGCTGAGCGAGGTTATCTGGACCGAGACCATGGCCGAGCGCAAACAACGGTTGGCCGCCGAAGGCGACGCCATGGTGACGCTGCCCGGAGGCACAGGCACGCTGGAGGAATTGCTGGAGGTCCTCACCCTCAAACGCCTGGGGTTGTTCTTGAAGCCAGTGGTCATCGTCAATCAGCGCGGGTTTTATGACCCGTTGATCCGCCTGCTCGACGACTGCGTGAACGAGTCCTTCATGCATCCCCGGCACCGCGAGATGTGGACCGTCGTGAACCGGGTAGAGCAGGTCATTCCGGCGATCCGATCCAGCCCAACCTGGACCCCGGAGGCCCGAAACTTCGCCGTGCAACGCCTGGTTTGACCCTGCCCGAGCGACGTTCCCGTGCGACGTTCCCGCTTGCGGCCGACTGAGCGGCAGGCGGAGGCTTGAGCCATGGAGTTCGTGCAACGCCTGTGGACAACCCTCCTGTCGGCCGCCCTCTGCCTCACCTCGCTCACCTCCCTCGGTGACACGCCTGCCGATCCCAACGCCGCCTGGTTGGCCGAGCATTACACCAAGTACGAACATCGCATCCCCATGCGCGACGGAGTCCGGCTCTTCACCCGGGTGTATGTGCCCAAGGACGATGCCACCACGTATCCCATCCTGCTGACGAGGACGCCCTACACGGTGAAGCCGTACGGCGTGGACAACTACAACGACCCGGACGGCACTTTCGCCGCCTTGGCCAAGGACCGCTTCATCATGGTGTCCCAAGACGTGCGCGGGCGGTTCGGCTCCGAGGGAACCTTCGTGCACATGCGGCCCTTCAAACCGAACAAGGGACCCAAGGACACCGACGAAAGCACCGACGCCTGGGACACCATCGACTGGTTGGTAAAAAACGCCCCCAACAACAACGGCAAGGTAGGCATGTTCGGCATCTCGTACCCAGGCTTCTACACCTCCATGGGCATGATCGACTCGCATCCTGCGCTGAAGGCGGCCAGCCCGCAGGCCCCAATCACCGACTGGTTCATCGGCGACGACATCCACCACAACGGCGCGTTCTTCCTCTCGCAGAACTTCGGTTTCTTCTGGTGGTTCGAATTACCGAGCGAAGATCCCCTGAGGGATGCCGGACGGAAGTTTGTGTTCAACAACGCCGACGGTTACGACTTCTTCCTGCGAATGGGATCGCTCGGAAACTCCGAGTCGCTGCATTTCAAACAGCGCGTGCCGATCTGGACCGAGTTCCTCGACCACCCCAACTACGACGCCTACTGGCAAGCCCGCAACATCCGGCCGCACCTCAAGAACGTGCGCTGCGCGGTGCTCACCGTGGGCGGATGGTTCGACGGCGAAGACTTGTTCGGAGCCCTTGAGACCTATCGATGGACCGAGAAGCTCAACCCGGGAATCACCAACCTCCTGGTGATGGGACCCTGGACCCATGGGCAATGGAGTCATGGTCCGGGCAATCGGGTGGGTGACGTCGATTTCCACGTGAAGACCGGAGAGCATTATCGGGAGAAGATCGAACTCCCCTTCTTCCGCCAGTTTCTCAAGGGCGACACCAACCGCTTTCAACCCGAGGCCCAGGTGTTTGAGACCGGCACCCACCGCTGGCGTCGCTTCGAATCCTGGCCACCAGCCCAGGCGGCCGCTCGCACCCTCTACTTTCACCCGGGAGGCAGACTGGTGCTGGGAACACCCCCACCGGCCGCCGACGCTGGCCACGACGAATTCCCCAGCGATCCGGGCAAACCGGTTCCGTTTTCGCAGGAGGTCACCACCGACTACCCGCGTGGGTATCCCACCCACGATCAACGCTTCGCCGCTTCGCGTCCCGACGTGCTCGTGTACGAGACCGAACCGCTCGAGGAGGACCTGACCCTGGCAGGTCCCATCCAAGCTTCCCTCCACGTGGCCACCACGGGCACGGATGCCGATTGGGTGGTGAAGATCATCGATGTGTACCCGCCGGACTTTCCGGACCCGCAACCCAATCCGGCCCACTTGCGGATGGGCGGTTACCAACAACTCATCCGCGGCGATGTGATGCGCAGCCGCTTCCGCAAGAGCTTCGAACATCCGGAACCCATGACGCCCGGACAAGTGACTCCGGTGGAGTTCACCCTACCGGACACCTTGCACACCTTCCGCCGCGGCCATCGGGTGCAAGTCCAGGTGCAGAGCAGTTGGTTCCCCTTGGTCGACCGCAATCCGCAGACCTTCGTGCCCAACATCGCCCGAGCCCAGGCATCGGACTTTCGCAAGGCACTCCACCAATTGCACCGCACACCCCAGGCACCATCGGCTCTGACCGTGCGGGTGCTGCCGAACAGCGGAAACTGACTGACGGCTTAGCGGACCGGCTGAACAGCTGGGCGACCCCGTTGCTTTCTGGCTTGGCTCGCGGACGGGAACGGCGCTCAATCGACTGACTCCCGTCCCGCAGAATGAGCAACGACTCGCCCCATTTTCTGTCCCGTGAAGCCACTGTGGCGGGTCCTGAATTTTCGCGGTGGCTGGTGCCGCCGGCGGCCATTGCCGTGCACATGTGCATTGGTGAAGTCTACGGTTTCAGTGTTTTCAATGGACCCCTGAGCCGACTCCTCGGAGGTGCCGCCCACGATCCCACGCGGGATTGGACCATCCCGCAAATCGGTTGGATTTACTCCATTGCCTTGGTCCTGCTCGGACTTTCTGCGGCCGTGTTCGGCAAATGGGTGGAGCGCAGCGGTCCCCGCAAAGTGATGGTCGCCAGCGCCACTTGTTTTTGTTCCGGACTGGTGTTGTCGGGCATCGGAGTGCAGCAGCACTGGCTGTGGTTGGTGTATCTGGGATACGGCGTGATCGGCGGTATCGGGCTGGGCCTGGGCTATATCGCTCCGGTCTCCACGCTGATGAAGTGGTTTCCAGATCGCCCGGGAATGGCCACAGGCATGGCCATCATGGGCTTCGGCGGTGGCGCCCTCATCGGTGCGCCTCTGGGTGTCACCCTGATGTCGTTCTTCAAGACGGCCACCAACCCCGGGGTCGCTTCCACTTTCTTCACCATGGCCGGACTCTATGCGGCCTGGATGCTCTTTGGAGCCTGGCTCGTCCGGGTTCCTGCGGCCGACTGGAAGCCGGCCGGTTGGAAACCTGCCGCCACCGGTTCCAAAGCCGGCCCCGGCCAGGCCGTTTCGGTGGACACCGCTTGGAAAACGCCCCAGTTCTGGCTGCTGTGGATCGTCCTGTGCATGAACGTCAGCGCGGGCATCGGCATCCTCGGGCAAGCTTCGCTGATGTGTCAGGACCTCTTCGGCGTCAGTGCCGCGGTGGGCGGTGGGTTCGCCGGATTGTTGTCACTCTTCAACATGGGTGGCCGCTTCTTCTGGTCCTCGGTCTCGGACCTCACCGGCCGCAAGACGGTGTATGCGATCTACTTTCTCCTCGGCGCGCTATTGTACGTATCGGTGCCCTGGACGCAGAAGATCGGCAGCAAATCCCTCTTCGTGGCGGTCACGGCTCTCATCATCTCCATGTACGGCGGCGGTTTTGCCACCATTCCGGCCTATCTCCGAGACCTCTTCGGAACCCATCAGGTGGGAGCCATCCACGGCCGCCTCATCACCGCTTGGTCGCTGGCCGCCATCGTCGGCCCCCAGCTCATCAACTACATTTCCACGGCGAAGAAAAAGGCCGGAGTGCCAGCCGCTGAAGCCTACAACAGCACTCTGTACCTGATGAGCGGCCTGCTGCTCATCGGACTCATCGCCAACCTGCTGGTGCGACCGGTGGACGCACGGCATCATCTGAAGACACAGCCCTGAGTTTCGAACGCCATGCAACGACTCCTGTTCATCATCGCCTGGATCCTGGTGATCACCCCGCTCTCCTGGGGGGTCGCCCGATCCATCCAGCGGTCGATGCCGCTCTTCACGGCGGGGACACCGATTCAGACTCCTCAAGTCGGAGCCGGACCGACAAACCTCACCCACCCGACCGCACCGTCCAGGCCGTGATCGCGTCGAAAACCTTTCTCCAACCTCATTCAAACCTACCGATGAAACTCCTCACTCCACTCCTGCTCGCTTCCGCCCTGTCGCTGACTGCGGTGGCCGCTGAACCCAAACACAACACCGCCCTCCCCGGCGGCAAACTGCCGAAGCCCGTCAAGCTGTCCCTCGTGAAGGTCGCTGGCGGCTTCGTGGACCCGGTCCGCGTTTCTTTGGCTCCGGGCGACAACAACCGGTTGTTCGTTTGCGAACGAACCGGCGTGGTGAAACTCATCAAGAACGGCAAGGTCCAGGACAAGCCCTTCCTGGACATCCACGAAACGGTGGTCAGCTCGTTCCTGGAGCAGGGGCTTTACGATCTCGAGTTTCATCCGAAATACGCCGAAAACGGCAAATTCTACGTCCACTACTCCGACATGTGGTTCAACGGTGCGGGCTTCATCGTCGAGTATCAGGTCTCCAAGACCAACCCTGACAAGGCCGATCCGGAGTCGGCCCGCGTGGTGTTCCAAATGCCCCGCCCGTACGCCAACCACAATGGCGGCGAGATCGCCTTCGGCCCGGATGGCTACCTGTACATCGGCAGCGGCGACGGTGGTTGGGAAGGCGACGTGCTGGGTGCCGGCCAAGACCTGAGCACCTGGCTGGCGAAGATCCTGCGCATCGATGTCAACCCGTCCCAGCCGGACCGCGGTTATTCCATCCCCAAGGACAACCCCTTCATCACCCCCGGCTCCCAGATGAAACTCTTCGGCGTGACCGAGGAGGCCTTCAACAAGATCCACCCCAACGCGAAGCCGGAGATCTGGAGCTACGGACTGCGGAACCCGTGGAGTTTCCAGTTCGACCCGAAGACCGGCGACATGTACATCGCCGACATCGGTCAGAACCACTTCGAAGAGGTCAACTTCGAGCCCCGCGGCAAGGCTGGCGTGAACTACGGCTGGAAGTTCATGTGCGGTACGCACCCGTTCCCGCTGCCGCTCGACGCCAGCGGCAAGCCCGATCTCGACGCGGTCAAGGATGCTCCGAAGGTCGGTGAGCCGCCGATTTGCGAATACAGCCACGTCGACCAGGGCAACTGCGTCATCGGCTTCGGCGTGTACCGCGGCACCAAGTATCCCCAGATGGATGGCACGTATTTCTTTGGCGACTGGGGTTCCGGCAAGGTCTGGGGCTCGGCACGCGATGCTCAAGGCAAGTGGCAGATGCAGGAACTGCTCAACTCGAAGCTGATGTTCACCGGCGGCGGCCAAGGTTCCGACGGCACCCTCTACGTCACCGACGCCAAGGCCAACTACGGAGGCCCGGCTGATCCCGCGCAGAATGAGCGCGGCGCGGTCTGGATGCTCGTGCCGGCCGACAAGGTACCGGCCGGCGCGGAGGTGGCGCCTCTGGAGTGATCCGCCAGTGGCAGAACCCTTCTCAACTCACACCGTCACCCGGGGGCAAAGCTCAGGCTTGGCCCCCGGGCCTTTTTGGGGATCTTATTGCCGCCAACCAACTGAACGCCATGTTCCGTCCATTCGCCCTCGCCTGTGTCTTCGCCAGTGTTTTCACGCTGACTCCGCTGCTTCGAGCTGCCGATGCCCCAGCGCCCGCCGCCGGTCACGACCACGGTGCACCCGCCGGCGAATCCAAGGCGGCGGAACCCAAGGAATCGATGTTCCTGTCGGTGGATCCCAAGGAGCCAAAGACCGCCCGACTGGTCGTGGTCTCGGCCTACAACTCGGTGAACTACGGGATGAACTTCAACGGCTTCGCCAAGGGCGGGGCCCGCTACACCATCCCTCAAGGCTGGACCGTATCGGTGGTCTTCACCAACAACAGCCCGGTGCCCCATAGTGCCATCGTGGTGGAAAAACCCGTGGTGAAGAAGCTCCAGATGGGCGAACCCGCCTTCAAGGGAGCTTCCACTCCTTACCCGGTCCGCGGCACCACCGGCAAGGTGGGTGTGCCATTCCAATTCACCGCCGACGAAGCGGGAGAATTCGCCATCGCCTGTGGCTTCCCATCCCACTCCGCCAATGGCCATTGGATCGGCTTCGATGTCAGCGCCACGGCGACCGCCCCCAGTCTCCAGTTCGGAGACAAGGCCCCTTACGTGGCCCGCTGATGCCTGTGCCCATCCTGAGTGCCCCTCAGCCCTTCGGCCCGCACGGGGTCTGCCTGGCCTTGGGTTTTTTCGATGGCATCCACCTCGGCCATCAGCATGTCATTCGACAAGCGAAGATGGATGCCCGGACGCGAGGAGCTTCGACGGTGGTGGCCACCTTCGATCCGCACCCATTGACCGTGGTCCGGCCGGACAAGGCCCCACGACTCCTGCAATCTCTGCCCCAACGCATCGCTGCCATCGAGGCTCAGGGTGCTGACGCGGTGCTGGTGCTTGGCTTTGACGAAGTGCTGAGCCAGAAGACTGGGGAAGCCTTTGTCAGGGATTTGGTCCACGGATTCGGCGGTCTCCGCAGCTTCACCGTGGGTCAGGGATTCCACTTTGGTCAGGGTCGTAGCGGCAATGTTCCGCTCCTGCGAACCCTGGGCCGCGAACTGGGGTTCTCGGTCAACGCCGTGGCTCCCATTCACATCGGTGCCGAGATCGTCAGTAGCACCCGCGTGCGCAGCGCCTTGCGAGACGGAAAGTTGAACCAAGTTGCCGAACTCCTGGGTCGTCCGTACAGCATTGCGGGCACCGTCGTCCGTGGAGACCAACTGGGGCAGTCTCTCGGGTTCCCCACAGCGAACATTCCGGTCGACGGACTCGAACTACCGCCCTTCGGGGTCTATGCCGCGCGCGCGCGCCATGCCGGCGGTGAATTCCCGGCGGCGGTCAACCTGGGTCTGCGCCCCACCCTCCAGTCGGCACAACCTCAACTCCGGTTCGAGGCTCACCTGCTGGGGTTCCAGGGCGATTTGTACGGGAAAGATCTCTGCGTGGAGTTGGTCAGCTTTCTGCGTCCGGAGCGGCGATTCGCCCACCTCGAAGCCCTCAAGGCGCAAATCGTCAAAGACATCGCCGCAGCCGAAAAGGCGCTGAGCTAACCCCAAGCTCAGACCCTCCATCCTTTCCGGTATTGCGTCGGTGGACCCGGCCGGTCCAGCGTTTGAGGCATGAAAGCCCGTCCTCTCGCATCGTTACTGCTGTGCCTGTCCCTCGGTTCGACCGCCCAGAGTGCGGACGCACCGAAGGCGACTGGCTCCGGCAAGCCCATTCCTTGGATCGCACTCTTCAACGGCCAATCCACTGCGGGATGGCGAGGATTCGGCAAACCCTCCTTTCCGGAACAAGGTTGGAAGGTGGAAGACGGTTGGCTCACGCATGTGGCCAAAGGCGGCGGTGGAGACATCATCACCGACCGGCTCTTCACCGACTTTGAACTCCGCTTCGAATGGAAGATCTCAGCTGGCGGCAACAGTGGCGTGAAGTACTTCATCGACGAGGCCCGCAAGGCGGCCATTGGTCATGAATATCAAGTCATCGATGACGCCGCCCATCCCGATGCAAAAATCGGACCCAAACGCCAGACAGCCGGGCTCTATGATGCAATGCCAGCCCAATCGCCCCGAGTGAAGCCGGCCGGAGAGATCAACGAGTCGGCCATCATCGTCCGCGGAGACTCCGTCGAACACTGGCTCAACGGCGACTGCGTGCTGAAGTACCGCATCGGTTCGCCGGAACTGGCCGCCGCCAAGGCTGCCAGCAAATTCAAGAACGAGCCCAAGTGGGGCACCCGATTCCCGACACCCATCCTGCTTCAGGATCACAGCGATGCCGTGAGTTTTCGCAACATCCGCATTCGTGAGCTGAAATAGCCGTCTTGCGGAATCATTCCCATACCAAGAACCCTTCGCTCGACCTCGTTAGCTCGTCCCTAGCCTGTCCCTAGCCTGTCCCTAGCCTGTCCCTAGCCTGTCCCTAGCCTGTCCCTAGCCTGTCCCTAGCCTGTCCACTAGCCTATCCCTGGATCCTGCGATAGCCTGTCCCTCGATGAACCGTCTCCGGAAACTGCTGGGCCACCTCATCGTGTGGCTTTGCCTTGGTTTGGGTCAGGTATGTGCCGATGGCGCTGATGACGCCTTCATTCGCATATACAACCTCATCCAGCAGGCCGATGCGAATCGGGAGACAGGCCAGTGGTCTTCGGCCCGCGATGCGTACACCGAGGCCAAATCCGGCCTGGAGGTGCTCCGCCGCAATTTTCCGACCTGGAACGAACGGGTGGTGTCCTATCGGCTCCGCTATGTGACCGAGCGGCTGGAAACCCTGAAAACCAAGCCGGAAGCCTCTGAAAAACCGGCGACCGCTCCGGCAACAGGGGCACCGGTCGCATCCAATGCGGCACCGGCCACGGCTCTGGCACCGAATGGCGAGGTCATCGCCCAATTTGAGCAATTGAACCTGCAAATCCAGCGCCTCTCGTCCGACAAGCAATTGCTCGAAGCCAAGCTGCGCGAAGCGCTGACCGCCCAACCTGCGCCCGTCGATCCCAAGGAATTCCAGTCGGCCATTGAGCGGATCACTGCCCTTCAAACCACCAACAAGGTGCTGCTGGCCTCACTCGAGCAGCAACAAATCGAGCGCCGCAATCTGGTCGACAAAGTGGTCGCCGATGAAGCCCGAGCCGCCCTGAACGAGGCCAGCAAGAACCTGCTGGAACAAAAGGTCGCCGCCAGCCGCATCGAAAAGCAGAAGCAAGAGGTCGAAAACAAACTCAAGGAACTGCAAGACGGAGCACTGCAAAACCTCCAAAAGGAGAACTCCACCCTGAAGCAGCAGGTCACCGAACTCAAATCGGACACGGAGCGCGGCAAACAAGTTGCGGACCTATCCGCCAAATTGACCCAACTCCAAATCGACCTCGACGACACCAAAAAGCGCAACACGGCCTTGAACTCCGAAAAGGCAGGGCTGGAAAAGCAACTGGCCGAATTGCAGGCCCGATCCTCCGAGGAAAGCCTGGCCAAGATCCGACAACTCGAAAACTCCCTGGCACTAGCCAAGGCCAACACCGAACGCAGCATGGCCAACGCCGAATTGATCGCCGGCACGTTGGCCAAGGAAAAACAGGCCCGCACGGACCTGGAACTGTCCAATCAGGCACTCAAGACCAAGGTCAGCGAACTGACTCGGGGAGCCGATCAGCGAGCCGAAGCCGTGAAGACCCTGGAAACGGCCTTGGCCGCAGAAAAGACCGAACGCGAGGTCATTCGAGCAGAACTCGTTGCCACGGAACGCAAGTTGGCCGCGGCCACCAGCGCCACCACCAACTCAACCGCCGTGGATGCGAGTGTCCGCGCCACCGAAGTCTCAACCCTCCGAACCGAGGTTTGGAAACTCCGAGCTTCACTCAAGGAAGGATCAGCCCGTGAGGTGGAGCTTCGATCTGCCTTGTCCACCGAGCGCGAATTCCGTGAGCGACTGGCCCGTGAAAAGGCCGCCCTCGAAAAACGTCTGGCAACCGCACTAAAAGCAACCCCGGCCACCGAATCCCCCATCACGTCCAAAGACACCTCGAAGGCTTTGGCCAAAATGGAAAATCGGGTCCGGAAACTGGAAGAAGAGCGCGATGCCCTTGAGCAGCGCCTTCAGAAACTGAGCCAGACCACCCAGAACCGATTGCCCACCGGAGCGGTCTGGCGGGCGGTGACCGCTCGGGAACAAGTCGAAGAGTTCCATCGCCGGCGCCGCTGACCCACCCACTCTCCCAGGTCTTATGGCCAGCAAGTTCTTTGTTCCCGGCACCGAACGAGCCCCCAAGGTAGGGGATCTCTTTGCCACCATCGCTCCCCGTTACGATGTCATCAACGACCTCCAGAGCTTCGGGATGCACCGGCTCTGGAAACATCAAATGGTGGCAGCGGCCGCCCTCCAACCGGGGGATCACGCTCTGGACGTTTGCTGCGGAACGGGCGATGTCACTTTCAAATTGGCCCAAACCGGAGCCGACACCGTGGGCTTCGACTTCAGCCAGCCCATGCTGGATGTGGCGAAAGGACGAGCCGCCCAAGTCCCCCTCCCCGCCGGCTCCGGCACCGTAGAATTCCAACAAGGAGACGCCCTCAACCTGCCTTTTGCCGACCGATCCTTCGACGTGGTGACCATCAGTTATGGTCTTCGCAATCTCGCCGACTTCCAGCGGGGGCTACGGGAGTTGACCCGAGTGCTCAAGCCCGGGGGACGACTGTTGGTCCTCGATTTTGGCAAACCCGACTTCCTGCCCTGGCGCTGGGTTTATTACCAATACCTCGAACGCATCTGCCCGCTGTTTGGGAAGATTTTCTGCGGGGATGGCGACACCCACGGCTACATCCTCGATTCGCTCAAAGCCTATCCCGCGCAACACGGTGTGGACTCTGGCCTTCGGGAATTGGGTTTCACTGAAACCCGCATCCAGACCTTCCTGGGCGGCACCATGACCCTGAATATCGGCCGGCGCCGTTGACGCCCAATACCCTGATGTCCCAATGACCTCCCCGGCCGGCGGGATTGAATTCCCGTCTGGTGATTCGTTTGGGGATCCCTAACCTCACAAGCAGTGCGATGAAGATCCTCTTCCTCAATGGTCCCAACTTGAATTTGCTGGGCACCCGACAACCGGAGATCTACGGCCGGGATACTTTGGCCAGCATCGAAGCTTCTGTTCAGGAGAGGGCCCGAACCTTGGGAGTGTCGGTGGAGTTCCGACAAACCAACGATGAAGGCCAACTCGTCACCTGGATCCAGCAGGCCAAAGGCGCGGCCCATGCCATCGCGTTGAATGCAGCGGCCTACACTCACACCAGCATCGCCCTGCGCGACGCCATTGCCGCCGTTGAACTCCCGGTCATCGAGTTGCACCTGTCCAACATCCACGCCCGCGAGCCGTTTCGACACCACTCCATGATTGCTCCGGTTTGCCGCGGACAAATCAGTGGATTCGGCGCTTTGTCCTACATTCTGGCTCTGGAAGCTGCCGTTAATGTTAACTAAACCGCGTAAACCTCGATTTTGACAGGAGTTGACGCAAAACCGCAAGAAGTGGCACTTGACCTGATCAGCCAAACTTCCCTAGCTTGCGCTTGCTTCGACACGAAACTGTCACCTGAAGAAATCTCTTCAGTTCGGCTTCGGTTCTGGCACTCACGATCATCTTGAGGCGTTCCGCTCCAATTCCTTGGAGCGACCCCAACACAAAAAAGCACTGCACTGTGGACCTGAAAGAAATCAAATCGATCATCGACCTGATGAAGAAGAACTCCCTGTCGGAGTTCGAACTCGAGGAGAAAGACTTCAAGATCAAGCTCAAGCGTCCCATCGGAGGATCCGGCCCCATGCTGGGAGGACCCGTGGATGATCCCGAGCTCACGGCCTACTCGGCACTGGCGCGGCAGTCCGCGGCAACACTGCCTGCGGCACCGACCGCTTCGGCCTCACCTTCCGGTCCTGAAACGGAAATCCGGAGCCCGATGATCGGAACCTTCTACAACACCCCTTCTCCGGACGCAGCGCCCTACGTCGAGATCGGCAGCGAAGTTGGACCAGAAACGGTAGTCTGCATCCTGGAGGCCATGAAGGTCATGAATGAGATCAAGGCCGAAGCCCGAGGTGTCATCACGGCCATGGTCGCGGAGAACGGCAAACCGGTTGAGTTTGGTCAGGTTCTGTTCAAGATTCGCCCGCTTTGAATCAGTGGCCGACCGGAGCATACGCTCTGAGGCATTCCTAATTCCGGGCAGGCCCGAACCATCGGGCCATCCACCGGAAGGTTCCTTTACCTGTCATGTTTGAAAAGATCCTGATCGCCAACCGCGGTGAAATCGCCATGCGCATCATCCGCGCCTGCCGCGAGATGAACATCAAGACGGTGGCCGTCTATTCCAAGGCGGACGCCAATTCGATGCATGTGCAGGTCGCCGACGAGGCCATTTGCATCGGCGACGGTCCCTCGACCGACAGCTATTTGCGGATCGATCGGCTGATTTCCGCCGCTGAGATCACCGACGTGGATGCCATCCATCCTGGCTACGGTTTCTTGAGCGAAAACGCCCACTTCGCGGACGTTTGCGAAAGCTGCAACATCCGCTTCATCGGGCCTCGCTCGGCAGCCATGAACGCGCTGCATGATAAATCCAGCAGCCGTGATCTGGCCAAGCGGGCCAAGGTGCCGACACCCCCGGGATCCGACGGACTGGTCCAAACCGAACAAGAAGCCCTGACGGTGGCCAAGCGCATCGGCTACCCGGTGATGATCAAAGCCATCGCCGGCGGCGGCGGCCGCGGCATGCGGGCCGCCCACAACGATATTTCTCTCGTCAAGGGTTACCACACCGCCCGCACCGAGGCTGAAAAGGCCTTTGGCAACTCCGGGGTGTACATCGAGAAATTCATCGAGAACCCGCACCACATCGAGTTCCAGATCCTCGGCGACACCCGGGGCAACATCATTCATTTGGGTGAGCGCGACTGCTCCATCCAACGCCGGAACCAGAAGGTCATCGAAGAAACCCCGTCGCCGCTTCTCGACCGAAAAGACCTCAAGGATCTGCGCAAAAAGATGGGCAAGGCCGCCTTGGCGATCGCCGAGATGGCCGGCTATTCGAATGCCGGTACCGTGGAATTCATCGCCGACGACTCGGGCAACTTCTACTTCCTCGAGGTCAACAAGCGCATCCAAGTTGAACACCCCATCACCGAAGAGGTCACGGGCGTGGACCTCGTCAAGCAGCAGATCCTCATTGCGGCCGGTGAAAAGCTCTCCATCAGCCAAAGTGACGTGACCATCAAAGGGCACGCCATCGAGTGCCGGATCAACGCCGAAGACCCCTTCAACGACTTCCGCCCGAGCCCGGGTCGCATCGAGATGTACTACCCGCCGGGAGGCCCCGGCATACGCCTCGATTCCCACGCCTATGCGGGTTACACCATCCCGCCCTATTACGACTCGATGATCGGCAAGCTCATCGCCGTGGGCAAAGATCGGACGGATGCCCTGAACAAGATGACCCGCGCGTTGAGCGAATTCATGGTCACCGGAATCAAAACGACCATTCCGTTCGAGTTGGCCATCTTGCAGGATCCGGATTTCCGCCGCGGCAACTACACGACGAACTTCGTTGAACGGTTTCTCGGCGGCGCTCGCCGCGAGTTGATCCAGGACAAGGCCTGAACGGTTGGGGCGGAGATGATCAAACCTCGCCCCCAAGCCTCGGCCCGCGAGAAAAATCGCTATCCCGGCTCACTCGCTGCTTGGTCTTGAAGGGCTCGTTGGCTAAACCGTGGGGGTGTCTTCCGCGCACCCAACGGCAGCAACCTCATCCGCCTCTTCGGATTCGTTCCCGCCGCAGATCAAGTACATCATCAGCAACGAGGCTTGCGAACGGTTCAGCTTCTACGGGATGCGCAGCATCCTGACCCTCTACATCGCCAAACACCTCGGCCAGGGATCCTCGAAAGCCTCGGAAGTCGTCCACCTGTTTGTCTTCGGTGTGTACTTCATGCCCCTGTTCGGAGCCTGGCTCTCCGACCGCGTCCTGGGCCGCTACAAGACCATCCTATTCATTTCCCTGTTCTACTGCCTCGGGCACGGAGTGTTGGCCTTGGCGGATCTGGTGCAGACCCAGGAGAACAAGCTCTGGCTATTGTATGCGGGATTGGCGCTGATCTCCTTCGGCGGCGGCGGCATCAAACCGTGTGTTTCGGCCTTTGTCGGCGACCAGTTCCACGCCGGCCAAGGCCACCTGCTCCAGCGGGCGTACGGCCTGTTCTACTGGAGCATCAACTTCGGATCCTTCTTCTCGTTTCTGGTCATCCCCCGCGTCGCCAAGGACTACGGATACGGTTGGGCGTTTGGTGTCCCGGGCATTTTCATGGCCTTGGCCACGCTCCTGTTCTGGATGGGCCGCAAGCATTACATCCATGTACCTCCGGCCGGACCGAAGGGGGGCAGCTTCTGGGAAATGCTCTGGTACGCCCTGACTCATTCGGCGGGCCGTCGGCAAGGTTCGGGATTCTGGAGCGCTTGCGAGAATCGCTACTCGTTCGAACAAGTTCATGCCGCCAAGGCCGCCACCAAAGTGGCCGGTGTCTTCGCATTGATCCCCTTCTTCTGGGCGCTCTGGGACCAGAACAGCACCACCTGGGTCTTGCAGGGTGACAAGATGACCCCCTACATCTTCAGCGAAGGAACACTCCACTTTCCGATCGTGGGACCCATCCTGCGCTTCATCATCGGCGACCGCATCGGTGCGGAGCAAATGCAGTCCATGAATGCACTGCTGGTGATGCTCATGGTCCCGATCTTCACCTACGTGCTCTTCCCGGTGACCGAGAAGTCGGGCCTTCGGGTGACCACCCTCCGCCGCATGGGAGCGGGCCTTTTCATGACGGCCATTTCCTTCCTCATGGTGTCGGTGATCGACCAACGGGTGGCCGGTGGCGAGAAGCTCAGCGTGCTGTGGCAAACCGTGCCCTACATCGTCTTGACCGCGGGCGAGGTGCTGGTTTCCAACACCGGACTGGAGTTCGCCTTCCGGGAGGCTCCCGCCACGATGCGCAGCACGATGATGAGCTTCTGGTTGCTGACCACCGCCTTGGGCAACCTGGCCATCGCCAAGGTCTTCGGACTGAACGTGAAGGAGCGCTTGGCCGATGGCACCGAGGTGCTGCATGTGTCCGGACCGGCTTTCTTCAACCTCTGCGCCGCGATGCTGTGCGTGGTGGCCATCGGTTTCGTCTTCGTGGCCTTGCGTTATCAATACAGGGATGCGTCCAAGAACGCTTCGGGCTCTCCGGCCCATTGAACTGAAGCGACAATCGATCCACTATAGACGCGGGACTCACGGAAATTTCTTCACACCAGCCATGTACTACATCCAAGGCGCCGATCAGAAAGAATACGGACCGATCTCAGCGGACCAACTCCGGCAATGGATCACCGAGAACCGACTCAATCGGTTTTCCCCGGCGCGTGCCGATGGGGAGTCGCTGTGGAAGACTCTGGGTGATTTTCCGGAGTTCGCCGACGTATTGGCTGCGCTCCCGGCGTCGATCGCAGCGCCCCCCGCTTCACCCTCATCGGGAAGCTCAGTAGGATCCTCCCAATCCTCGCCCTACGGCAGCGGTTTTCGCCCATCCACCCCGGGCATCTCCGAGTCGGTCATCGACCAAAAGCTGAAGATTCCGGCGATCGGTGTCATCGTCACCGGAGCTCTGGGTGGTTTGCTTTCCCTGTACGGAGCCATCGCCACCTTGTTGGGTTCCAATAAGAACATCGAGATCCCGACCGATTTACCGCCTGAGGCAGCAGGCTTCCTCAAGGGTTACCTGGCGATGATGGAGACCTTCAATCTCCCGCTCAACCTGCTGGCGCTGGTCATGTCCGTGCTGACGTTGATGGCAGGCATCCGCATGCTCCAACGTCGTTCCTATGGTCTAGTGATGACGGGCGTGATCATCGGAATGTTGCCGTGCCTCAGTGCCTGCTGCTGCACCGGTCTGCCCTTCGGCATTTGGGCGCTGGTCGTCCTCAGCAATGAGGAAGTCCGCAAATCCTTCCACTGAGACCACTCATCGCCCGTCGCCAGGGACCATGAAGGCACCGCCTGTGTTGCCCGGCTCCCCGGAGCCAGCGCCCTCACCGTCAACGGCCATGAGGGAGCCGACCGCTTTGAAAATGGGGGCGAACCGGTGGAATGTGGCGCTGGTTTCAGCGATCGCCTGCTCATCACTCATCGCCTTGGCGCTGCTCTGGCGCTTTGAACCCCAGGGGCAAATCTTCTTTCCGCGCTGCACGTTTCACCAGGTCACCGGACTGCTCTGCCCAGGATGCGGCGGATTGAGGGCCACTCATGCGCTCCTCCACGGAGACCTCCGCTCGGCCTGGCGACTCAACCCGTTGTTCGTGGCTTTGCTACCCGTAGGCGCCTACATCGTGAGCGCTTGGGCCATCCAACGAATGACCGGACGGCGTCTCCCTCAACCGCTGGAGTTCCGATACCTGTGGGTGGTCATGCTGGTATTGATCCTGGGTTTCGGCATCGTCCGGAATGGGTGACGGATGCCGATAATCAGGCCCGCTGCGTTCCGCGATGGCGTTCGTAGGCGTGAACGATGCGTTGCACCAGCGGGTGCCGGACCACGTCTTTTTTCTCGAAGCGGATCAGGGACACGCCCTCGACCCCTTGTAAGGCCGTCTCCGCTTCCACCAGACCACTGCGCTTGCTGTTGGGCAGATCGATCTGGGAGGGATCCCCGGTGATGACGGCCTTCGATCCGAAACCCAACCGGGTCAGGAACATGAGCATTTGTTCGGCCGTGGTGTTCTGGGCCTCGTCCAGCACGATGAACGATTGGTTCAGGGTACGGCCGCGCATGTAGGCCAAGGGGGCGATTTCGATGACCCCACGCTCCATGTTCTTCTGGATTTCCTCGGCAGGCATCATGTCCTGAAGAGCGTCGTGCAGCGGTCGCAGATACGGATCGAGCTTCTGGTACAAATCACCCGGCAGGAACCCCAGGGCCTCGCCCGCCTCGACGGCCGGGCGGGTCAGAATGATGCGGCCCACGCGGGACTCCTTGAGCGCGTTCACGGCCATGGCCATGGCGAGATAGGTCTTGCCCGTGCCGGCCGGACCGATGCCGAAGGTGACGTCATGCTCCCGAATCGCCGTGACATAGCGTTGTTGCCCGACGGTCTTGGGCGTGATGGACGCCTTCTTGGGCGAGGTGCTGATCTTCTGGTGGAACAGCGCCTGAAGGGCGGCGGCTCCATCGTGCTTCACCACGTGCAAGGCATGGGTGAAGTCTCGGGCTTTCACCGGCGCTCCGTCTTTCTGGGCTGCCTCGAGCAATTGGAACAACTTGACCCCACGGGACACGTCGTCGGTCTCCCCTTCCAAACGGATCCACCCGTCGCGTGCCGCCGCCTTGAGTCCCAATTCTTTTTCAAGAGCGTGCAAGTTGCGTTCATCGCCCCCGAGCAACTGCAGTGCTGCCCGGGCGTTCTCGAAATGGAGAGTCTCAGTGGTGATGGCCATGTCTTGTTTCCCCGCGAATATCGGCTCCTCGGGAAGTTTGGTCACGGAAAAGGAAACCGCTCACCGCCGTGACGACTCCGCTTCGGCCAGAGATCGGATGTGGTTCAGCACCCGGGCGTGGATCCGGTGCAAAACGGCGTCGGACCACAGGCGCCAGTAGGACTCGGGCAGCAGCCCATGCTGATACCAAGTGGTGCCCACCAACCGGGTGCCTCCGTCGTCGGTCGGCTTGAGTTCAAACTGCCCACGCTTGGAAACCAGAAACCCATCCAGATGCGGCGGGTGTATGTGGCGATACGGCGTCCACTCTTCCATCGGAGCCGGATAGGCCGTCACCGAAAAAGCCAACCTGCGCGGCTCGTCCCAGACTTCGATGGGTTCGACGAAAGGCCCCGTGGAGAACTCGCAGTACCGGATCGCGCCAACACCCCGTCCCTCGAGTCGCGCCCGGATCGGATAGGCGATGCCCGTCTGGAACATCCACTCGGTCGGCGGCGGCAGGTCCGAGAAAGACACCACATGCCGCCACACCGTCTCCGGCGGTGCGGCGATCGTCACCTCGGTAACCACCGGGCGGATCTCCGGCGGACTTCGAAAACCCCACTCCGTGGCCACGACCAGCGGCAGGAAAAAGATACCCGCACTGAAAAGCCGCCCTTCCTGCATGCGACGAACCCAGCGCTGTGAAACAAGCATTTGAGCCAGCGCGCTGCCGATCACGGCCAAGACCACCGCGATGGGGGAAGCCATCAGGAGGCAGATCAACCCCTCGATGGCTGCCATGATCAGGATCCCACCCAACAAAGCCAAAGCAGCCAGAGTGGCCAGGATCGATTCCCAGGGCGTCCTGAGTTCATGGTGGTTGTGGACTAGGGTGGTCAGGAAACCGATCAGTAGGGGCAGCGCGACGAAAAGCGCCCATCCATAGGCTTCCAAAAATTGGGTGATCAGAAAAATCGACAGGGCCCCGAACACGGCCGAAAGGAGGGCTCCGACGGCGGCCGCTCCCCATCGACCCCGAGGAATCCATCCAAAACACCGGGACGCCTCCCCCGACAAACGAGGTGGGATGGGAGAGTTCACCTCTGCGGCATCGGGCAGAGCAATCAGCAGCAGTGCGAAGAGGAACTTCACCACGGGCACGAAAAACAACAACGTCCAAGCCACGGATCGCCCCATCGCCCGGAGGCGGCCGGCAGTCAGCGCGAGTCCAGCCCAGACAAACGGCAAGGAAGCCACCAGCAACGGCCCTGCCCAAGACAAGTCCTCCCGGTTTGGCAGAACCCCGCCCATCACCACGCCCCAGATGTGCCCATTGAAAGAACGCCCCAAACTCTGGAGCACCCACCGATCCACCCCTTGCTTGACAACCAGGCACACCAGCAGTGCCACGAAGAATTCCATACGGCTGACCGATGCCTGGAAGCGCAGAACGCTCGACACCCATCGGAGGCGGGACCACGGTTTCATGGAGTTTCCAAGAAGGTGGTGGCGGCCAAGTGACGGCGGCGCGTCAGTTCCAGCGGGGGTAATGTGCAGACGTCTCCCAGGCAATAGCGGTTGCGGGCCACCCACTGATAGACCCATCGGGTCACGGCATGAAGACCCGGGGTCACCATGAGCACGCCCACGGGCCACAGCCAAGCCACCCGCCGGCACATCCAGGCGATGGCGACGGGACCTCCCAGGATCCGACCGTCCGGCGTGAGTAGCTTCATTTCCCCCGGCAGTTCACCGAGCGCCAATCCCAACCGTTCCCGGACCCAAGGAGACTGAAGGGCTGCAAACTCGATGTGGCGCGCCTCGAAAACCCGCCTCCAACGGCCAATGGTCGCCCGGCACACGGGGCAACGGTGGTCATAAAAGGCCCATGCGCCCGACGGCATCGAGACTGGGACATTTTTTTCGGTCATGACAGAAATGGTTTGGACGGAATGGTCTGGTTCATTCAGAGGTTAATCCCAGGAGCTTGCGCGCCTTGTCACCCATGCCAAAAAAGCGCTTCAGGACCGAGGTGGGCCATCCCCGGAACGTGGCGTACCAACCGGCGGTGGTCGCCAGGAAATTGTGCATCTCGCGCAGGCGATCCTCGCTGTAGCCGCCGGTTGTCGCATCCTTTTCGGCCTCGGCGATGCATTCCCGCAAAACCGCCATCGTGGGGTCAAACTCACGCCGTTTGCGTTCTTCCACCACAATCCGGAACATTTCCCAGACATCCTTGAGACTCTCGAAATGGTCGCGCCGATCGCCGGGCAAATGAACCAGCCGGACGATGCCCCATCCTTGGAGTTCCTTGAGGCTGGTGCTCACGTTGGAGCGGGCCACTTCCAGTACCGCTTGGATTTGCTCGGCATTGAGGGGTTCCGGTGACAAGTAGAGCAGCGCATGCACTTGGGCCACCGTGCGGTTGATGCCCCACTTGGTGCCCATCTCCCCCCAATGAAGAATGAAGCGCCGTTCGGCATTGGAGAGTTGGCTCAGCGACTTCATTTCTGTCTCTACAGAAACATCTGACTCAACCTAAGTCAACCCACGCTGCGCACCGGAGAGGCCAAACCCAAAGCCGGTCCCAATCGGAGGACTGTCCAACTCGATCCGAAATGGCCCTTCGACGGCGTCTGGGCTGAATGGAAAACCATCAAAGCTCAAGACCACACCCTGTCTGCAACCGATGACCAACAAGGACGCCAGAAAGCTCGGGGTTCCTTGATTTCTTCATTGCAGCAACGGTGCTCCTGATTGTTCTTTGAGGGCCTGCCAATGCGCCGACTCGACTTTACGACGTGAAACCCACCGACCTGCGGGGCATCCTCCGCTACATTCCGCGCTTCCGGGAAAAGGTCTTCGTCCTGGCCATCGATGGATCCATCGTCACCGACGACAATTTCCCCAACCTGCTGCTGGACATCGCGGTCCTGCGTTCGCTGAACATCCGGATCCTCTTGGTGCACGGAGCCGCCAAGCAAATCGCAACGATGGCGGTGGAGCGCGGAGTCAAGGCGTCCAACCTGGACGGCACCGGCATCACGGATGCAGAAACCCTCCAACTCTCGCTCAATGCGGCCAATCGACTGACCCACGAAATCCTGGAGGGATTGTCGGCCAACGATCTCCGTGCTGTGTCCACCAATGCGGTCATCGCCCACCCGCTGGGCATTGTGGGCGGCGTCGATCATCAGTTCACCGGCAAGGTGGAACGAATCGATGTCGAGATGCTCCAGAGCCTGCTGACACAAGGCATCGTGCCTGTCATTCCGCCTTTGGGTTTTGACGGTGACGGAAAGACCTACCGGGTGAATTCCGACACCATCGCCTTCGCCCTGGCCGATCAACTCAAGGCCACCAAACTCATTTTTCTCACCACGGTCGACGGGCTGACCCGCGACGGGCAGTTGATCCGGCAGATCATCGTCGGCGAACTCAAGCAAATGCTCAGCCGGATCCCCTCGACCTGGCCAATCAACTTGATTTCCAAGGCCCGCCAGGCCGTGGCCGCCTGCGAAGCAGGAGTGCCTCGTGTGCACATCATCAACGGCGAGGTGGATGAAGGTCTCTTGGCCGAGGTTTTCAGCAATGAGGGCATTGGCACGCTGGTGTACGCCAACGAGTACACTCAGATCCGGAGGGCCCTGAAGAAGGACATCCGGGCGATCCTCAACCTCACCAAGAATTCCGTCGCTTCCGAGGAATTGGTCAAGCGGTCCCGGACCTCGATTGAAAAACAGGTGGGCGACTACTACTTGTACGAAATCGACCGGAACCCGGTGGCCTGTGTGGCCTTGCACCACTATCCGGAGCAGAACAAAGGGGAACTGGCCTTCCTGTACGTGGCTCCGAGCCACGAAAATATGGGCATCGGCTCCAAGCTCATCCATTTCGTGGAAGCCCGGGCTCGGGAACAAGGCTTGGCCGAACTCATCACCCTCAGCACCCAAGCCTTCACCTACTTCATTTCCAAGGGTGGGTTCATCGAGGGTAGTCCGGACGATTTGCCACCCTCTCGACGAGAACGCTACGACGCCAGCGGCCGCAAATCCAAGGTGCTCATCAAGCGCCTCCGACCGGCCACATGAGTGGGCCGAATCGTTGGCCGGTGATGCTCATCCTCATCACGGCGCTCTGCGGCCTTGGCTGGAATGCGCTCGGAGCCGCCAATCCAGAAGCCTATCCGCAACCTGCGTCCAAGAAGGGGCTTCAGGTGCAAATGGTGGACGACGCGATTGCCTTGGGCATCCGTCATGCCGCGCTCAATTTCAATTGGGCCCAACTGGTGGATCCGCGGGGCGACACGAATAATCCCGGGCTCACCCGCCAGGGACAGACCTACCGCTTCCAGCGGGGATACGTCGAGGCCATGGACCACCAAATCCGGACCTTGTCCGAACGGGGCATTGTGGTGTCGCTGATCTTGCTCAACTACGAGAGCGCCGACCCCGAACTACGCCGCATTCTCCTCCATCCGGGATACAGCACGAATTGCCCGAACCACCTCAGCGCCTTCAATACGGTGACCTCGGAAGGTAGGGCTTGGTACGAGGCTTCCATCGAGTTTCTGGCCGAGCGGTGGAACCGGCCCGACGGCCGTCACGGCCGGGTTTGGAACTGGATCGTGGGCAACGAGGTCAATTCGCACTGGTTCTGGTCCAACCTCGGACTCAGCTCCTCCGATGCGTTTGCCATCGACTATGAACGCACCGTCCGACTGACCCATCAGGCCGTCCGAAAGCATTCCAAGAACGGGCGTGTGTTCCTCTCCCTCGAACATCATTGGAACATCTCCTACCCCGGCGGGAAGCAGGGACAGGTCTTCCCAGGACGGCCGTTCCTCGAAGCGTTCGCCCAAAAGGCTCGCTCGGGCGGCGATTACGACTGGCACCTCGCCTACCACCCCTACCCTGAAGACCTCTTCAACCCGCGCTCCTGGCGGGATGCGAGTGCCCAACCCGATTGGAAAACCACCCCTCGGATTACCTTCCGGAACCTGCCGGCCCTCGGTGCTTTCCTCAGCCAACCAGCGCTGCAGTTTCAGGGACGCAATCGCCGCGTGATCTTGAGTGAGCAAGGCTTCCACACGCCTGACGGCCCGGATGGCGAGACCGTGCAAGCGGCGGCCTACTGCTACGCGTGGCATCAGGTCGCAGCCGAGACCGGCATCGATGCCTTCATCCTCCACCGCCACGTGGACCACGCCCAAGAAGGCGGACTGCGGCTCGGGCTCTGGACCCACACACCCGGTTCGGTGGCCACTCCGGAACGCCGCAAGCCGATTTACGAAGTGTTCCGCCGAGCGGATACCCCAGAGCGCGATGCTGCCTTCGCCTTTGCATTACCCCTCTTGGGAATTCCCTCCTGGGAAGAACGAGCCCGGGCCCGCTGAAGACGTTTCAGAACGTGCGGCTCGCGACTCCGGCGTCGGAGCAAACGGATCGGCAAACCAAGGCACCTGCTGGCCGGCGGCAAACTCCAAGAACCACGATTCGGGTGCGGCCACGAACCCACATTCTGAACCCTTCCACGGAAACCAAAGCCGCTCGGCATGGAGGGCGTGGAACGGAACCTGAAGGCGTTGCTGCTGCGACTCCGTGAGCTGGCCCACCACAAAATCGAGGTAAATCCGCTCATCCAACCCGTACACTTTGTCGCCCACGATCGGGTAGCCGAGGTGCGAGAGGTGGATGCGGATTTGATGCTTCCGACCGGTGTCCAACCAAACACGGACCCACGAATACACCCCATCGGGCCGCTCGAAGTGTCTCTCGCATCGCCAACGGGTCCGGGCGGAAGCCCCATCGGCCCGGACGCAGTCCTTGATGGCCACCGCGCTGGAAACATCACGGCCCAGGGGCGCGTCCAAGGCGCCATCCCCCAGCGGCATGCGACCGTGGACCAGAGCGACGTACTCCTTGGTGACCAACCCCGCCGCCCACAAGGCCCGCAACTCTGCACCGGTCTCATCCGTCTTGGTGAAGACCATGACCCCGCCCGTCTCCCGGTCGAGGCGGTGGATCATGTGGGGTTCAAAACCCAAGTGAATGCGAACCCGACTCACCAGGCTGGAATACTCGTCTCCCTTGGTCGGATGGCAGACCAAGCCCGCCGGTTTGCGCAAGACCAGGAGGTCCGCGTCCTCGTGCAGGATCTCAAACAGAGTCACCATCCCGGGTGGCCGCCGGTCATGGCCCGGTCGAGGTGGGTGTAACCGCCATCGACATGAATCAGCTGCCCCGTGATATGGCCCGCTCGTGGCGAGGCCAGGAAGACGAGCGTCGCAGCCATCTCAGCCGGAGTGGTCAGTCGACGCCCCAAAGGCACCATCCGCTCAATGGTGGCGCGAGCCGCCTGCGGATCGGGCTGCGCGGCAAACCAACGCTGGTATTGATCTGTGTCGCACTCGGCCGGGATGACGGCATTCACCCGAACGCCATGCGGTGCGAGGGCCACGGCCCATTCCCGGGTCAATGCGTTGACGGCTCCCTTGGCCGCGGCATACCCGGAGGTCCCGCCCTGCCCCGTCTCCGCCACCTTGGAGCTGAGGTTCAGGATGCACCCACGCGACTGGCACAAGGCCTCCTGCGCGTGGTGGGC
>Ga0255100_1000056_pt1 | contig 52845 bp, 50 predicted proteins | sample Colum_Colum_RepB_2_FD_188449 | JGI IMG/M metagenome (GOLD analysis project Ga0255100, IMG submission 188449) | Freshwater microbial communities from Columbia River, Oregon, United States - Colum_Colum_RepB_8d | ecosystem: Environmental > Aquatic > Freshwater > River | place: USA: Oregon...
AGGGATGGTCCTGGCGTTGACTGAGCCGGTTCGTTTGTCACACGGGACTGGCCATGGCCCGGGAAAGGGCGCTGCATAATGAGCGTCATCATCCCTGTGCACAAGGAATCTTGCATGACGTCTCCGGTGATTGCCGTTTATCCCGGCACCTTTGACCCCCTCACCCTGGGCCACGAGGACATTGTGCGCCGAGCAGCGCGTATGTTTGACCGGGTGGTGATTGCCGTGGCCATGGCGCATCACAAGAAAACCCTGTTCACCTTGACTGAGCGACTCGCGCTGACCCGCGAGGCCATGGCCGATTGCTCCAATGTAGAAGTTGACGCCTACGACGGGCTGGTGGTGGACTACCTGGCACAACGTGGTGCGACGGTGATGGTGCGGGGCGTGCGCTCGGTGACCGATTTTGATTACGAATTTCAACTGGCGGGCATGAACCGTCGCTTGTCCCCCGAGGTGGACACGGTGTTGCTGTACACGCAGGATGTGCACCAGTGCGTTTCCAGCACCCTGGTGCGAGAGATCAACATGCTCGGGGGCGACGTGGAGCAATTTGTGTCACCCACGGTGTATCGACGCTTACGGGATAAACGCGCGGGTGCGCAACCCGCATGAAAGCTGTTCGGCTGCTCCTGATTCGACATGGTGAAACCGACTGGAACCGCGCCTTGCGGTTTCAGGGGCAGATCGATGTACCGCTCAATGCCATGGGCCGGGAGCAGGCCAGACGGGTGGGCCAGCGACTGGCCGCGTTGCATCGTCGGGGTGACCTGGCCGTGCCCGAGTTGCACAGCAGTGACTTGCAACGCGCCGTGCAAACTGCCACGCCCATCACCTGGGCCTCGCATCACACCCCAGACGGTGGCGAGGCGCACACCCAGTCCGTCCCCGTCAACACCGTGTGCGGTTTGCGGGAGCAGCACTTTGGGGTCTTTGAAGGTCACACAGCCCATGACAACCAGACCCGGCATCCCGATCTGTGGGACCGTTGGCGGCGGTTTGATGCGAACTTCGCCTTGCCCGGTGGCGGTGAAAGCACGCAGGCCTTTCATGACCGTGTGATCACAGCGCTGCTGGATCTGTGCCGTCAGACCGAGGCTGCTGACTTGACTGTGGTCACCCATGGCGGTGTGTTGGACATGGTATGGCGACACGCCCAGGGCGAAACGTTGCAGGGCCCCCGCCGCTGCGATATTCCTAATGCTGGGTTGAACCGCCTGCGGTTTGAAGCCGGTCGTTTCCACATCGATGCCTGGGGTGATGTGGACCACCTCGCGGGCATGCCGCCCCAACCGGTCTACCGCACCACGGATGCAGCCTTGCCGCCTCTGGCAACGCCTTGATTTACCGTCCGCAGGCAGTGGAATGCAATTGACCCTCGTTGGGCAAAACCGCCTGCCCATCAAGGGCACGTCCAACGTCGGATAATCGCACCATGGCTTTGATGATCACCGACCAATGCATCAACTGCGATGTGTGCGAACCCGAGTGCCCCAACCAGGCGATTTCACTCGGGGTGGAGATCTATGAAATCGACCCCGGCCGTTGCACCGAATGCGTGGGCCACTTCGATGAACCCCAGTGTGTGCAAGTGTGCCCGGTGGCCTGCATTCCGGTGAACCCCGAACATGTCGAATCGCGCGAGTCTCTGTGGGACAAATACCGTCGACTCCAGGCTTCGGCAGATCCCGCCTCGTCAGCCGAGTGATCCCGAAGCGGCCCTGCGAACCCGGGCCCAGGGTCAGAGATAAATTTTTTGCAACAACCGCAACAGCGTGTCGCGCTCGGACGCGGTCAGCCGCTGGGTTTTTTCCAACTCGGATTCGGTCACCGTTTTTTCTGCCTTCGTCATCAAGGCCGCGCCCTCTGGCGTCGGGTGCAAGCCCATCGCCCGTCCATCATGCGGATGGGGCATCCGCACGATCAGCCCCCGTTTGACCAGCGATTGCACCAGACCCACCAGGTTGGGCGGCAGGATGTTGAGGGCGGCACACAGTTGACGCGAGGTGATGCCTGGGTTGTGCAACACCAGCGATAGCACCGAGAACTCCACCGGCTTCAAGTCATACATCGCCATGCGTTCCATGAAGCCCCCGATGATGCTCAGGGCCGCGCGACGCGCGTTGTAGCCGATCAGTGACTCAAGAAACCGGGCGTTGAGGGTCTCCAGGGTGGCGGATTCAGACAGGCTGTCGGCTTCAGTCGAGGGCGATGTGCGGTCTGATGCATCCGTCTGCTGTGGGCGAGTGCGCGAGCGGTTGGCGCTGGCTGCGGCAGCGCTCTTGCGTGAGGTCTTGCGTCCTGTCGTGGCGGCAGTGGGGGAATGCTTGAGGGGCATAGGATCGCTTGACTTCAAACCACAGGGGGTGTCATTCACACGCATGCGGCGACGTTGGACTTTACCAGCGAGTCGATGATGCCCAGTCTCATCGCGCCTTCTGGCAATACCCAGGTGCGCAGCGCCTGCAGGGGAGCTTCCCATCGGGTCGACCGATCGGGGGTGTCAGCCGGCAGTTGTGCATCAATGCGCTGCCAGGCCCAGTCCAGCAACACCAGTGCCAACGCGCGCAAGTAATCGTCGGCCACCTGGTAGGGCAAGGAGACACTGCCACGTGCAGCCTGCACCAGGGACGTGGTGCAGCTGCGCAGGAGCTCCAGCCGTGCCAGACCCGTGTCGTCCAGTTCTGCGGCGATGTCATCCAGCAGGGCGTTCAAGGCGGCCCCACCATCCGGCACAATTTTTCGCACCAGCAGGTCAATCGCCTGAATTTCGTTGGTGCCTTCGTAAATCATGGCCACGCGGGCATCCCGCAGGATCTGCTCGATCCCCCATTCGCGCACATAGCCGTGCCCCCCCAACACTTGCAAGCATTCGCTGCCGCCATGGAAGGCCTGATGGGTCCAGGCAGCTTTCAGCACCGGCGTGACCAGCGAGCACCAGCGCTGGGCCGCGGCCGCTTCCTCGGAGTTGCCGTGGCGAATGCGGTCCAGCTCCAGGCCGGTGCGGTAGGCCAGAATGCGCCCGCCATCCACCCAGGCCCGCTGGGTGTCAAGCATGCGGCGAACGGCAGGGTGTTCGATGATGAAGTCGGCATCGGCCGCGCTGGCCTTGCGCTCGGGCGCGCGCATCTGGCGTCGCTCGCGAGCATAGGCATCTGCCTTTTGCCAGGCGGAATCGAGCAAACCGATGCCTTGCATGGCCACATGCAGACGCGCCGCGTTCATCATCACGAACATGGCGTTCAAGCCTTTGCCGGGTTGTCCCACGATCCAGCTCGCCGCCTCATCAAAGCGCATCACGCAAGTGGCGCTGCCGTGTAGCCCCATCTTCTCCTCGATGCGTTCGCAGTGAACCGCGCTGCGGGTGCCGTCCGCATAGAACTTGGGTACCACAAACAAGGACAAACCTTTGGGGCCGGGGGGGGCGTCGGGCAATCGCGCCAACACCAAGTGCACGATGTTCTCACTCAAATCGTGCTCGCCGCCGGAAATGAAAATCTTCGTGCCATTGAGCGCGAAGCGTCCATCGGGCAGAGGCGTGGCGCGGGTGCGTGCCAAGCCCAGATCACTGCCTGCATGGGGTTCCGTCAGGCACATGGTGGCCAGCCACTCCCCGGTGGCCAGCTTGCTCAGGTACTGGGCTTTGAGCTCCTCACTGGCGTGGTGCTTGAGGCATTCGTACGCGCCATGCAGCAGTCCGGGGGCCATGGTCCACCCATGGTTGGCTCCGCACAGCATCTCATAGAGCATGACCTCAAGCACGCTGGGCAGGCCTTGCCCACCATCTTCGGTGGCCGCAGCCAGCGCCGGCCAGCCCGCTTGCCAGAAAGCTTGGTAGGCGTCGCGAAAGCCAGGCGGTGTCACCACGCGACCGTGGTCGAATTGGCAGCCGATCTCATCGCCGTCTCGGTTCAACGGTGCAATGACCTCGCCAACAAACTTACCCGCCTCGTCCAGCACCTGCTCCATCAAGTCCTGATCGACCTCGGCAAACGCCTCGATGTGCACGAGTTGCCGAGGTGCCTGCAGCACCTGATGCAGCAAGGTGAACATCTCGCGGGTGTTGGGTTGATAGGCACTCATGCCTGAGCCTCCGTTTTTTTGCTGGCACCCAGGTAAGTGTCGATCACACGTGGGTCACGGGCTAATTGCTCGGCTGGCCCCTGCAGTGCGATCTCGCCCATTTCCAGCACATAGCCGTGATCGGCCACGGCGAGTGCAGCGCGGGCGTTCTGTTCCACCAGCACGATCGTCACGCCGGTTTGGCGCAGTGTCTCGATGATGGAGAAGATGTCTTTCACAATCAACGGGGCCAGCCCCAGACTGGGTTCATCCAGCATCAGCACCGACGGACGAGACATCAGCGCTCGACCCACGGCCAGCATCTGGCGTTCGCCGCCTGAGAGCGTGCCTGCTTCTTGTGCGCGGCGTTCTTTCAGACGGGGGAACAGCGCAAACACATCGGCGAGACGGTCTCGCCATTGCCCGTTGCCCAGGCGCATCTGACGGAACCCCCCTAGCACCAGGTTATCTTCCACACTCATGGTGCCAAACAACTCGCGCTTTTCGGGGACCAGTGCAATGCCCAGCATCACGCGCTCTTCCAGGGTGAGGTCCTCGATCGATTGACCGTCAAACTCGATACGCCCCTGGCTGGGCAGCATCCCCATCAGGCTGTTGAGAAAGGTGGACTTGCCCGCGCCATTGGGGCCGATCACCGTGATCACACTCCCTTTGTTGGCTTGCAGGGTCAGACCATGTAGCACCTCTGCCTTGCCATAGCCGGCACGCAGGTCGGTGACTGTGAGTTGGGGCAGGCTCATGTTCAGTGTTCCGTTCCAAGGTAGGCAGCCCGCACGGCCGGGTTGGCCTGCACTTCAGCGGGTGTGCCCCGGGTGAGCAGGGTGCCAAATTCCATCACCACCAGTTGATCACACACCTCCATGACCAGGTCCATGTCGTGCTCCACCAGCAGGATGCTCATGCCTTCGCGTTGCAGTTGACGCAGCACCTGGGCCAGCGCCTGTTTTTCCTTGTGACGCAGACCGGCCGCAGGTTCATCCAGCAACAGCAAGGCGGGATCACTGCACAATGCCCGGGCAATCTCCATCAGGCGCTGGGAGCCCATGGCCAGGTTGCCAGCCTGCTCGTGCAAGCTGACGCCCATGCCAATGCGCTCGAGCTGGCGTTGGGCCTCTTTCATCAACCGTTGCTCTTCGACCTGGTTAGTCCGAAGCATCGCGGAGAGCACGCCCTTGTGGCCGCGGGTGTAGGCCCCCATGGCCACGTTTTCCAGCACGGTCATGTCGGCAATCATCTTCACATGTTGGAAGGTGCGTGACATGCCCTGGCGAGCAATCTCGCGCGAGGGCAGTTGGCTGACGTCTTGGCCGCAGAAGGTGACGCGCCCCGAGGTTTTGGACAGCACGCCCGTGATGAGGTTGAAGGTGGTGGATTTGCCAGCGCCGTTCGGACCAATCAGCCCCACGATTTGGCCGGCTGCAATGTCAAAGCTGATGTCATTGACAGCCGTCAGCCCCCCAAACTGTTTGCGAATGTTGTCCACCACCAGGACAGGTTCGCCTGGGGCAGGTTTGCTTCGTACGGGCAGATCCTCAGCTTCCAACCAATTGAGGGCACGGGGCGGTCGTGGGAATTTGCGCGCCACCACAGACCACAAGCCATCGGGCAGGTACTTGAGCACCAGTACCAGGGCCACACCAAACACTATGACCTCGTAGCTACCACTGGTACCGATGATTGCAGGCAGGGCCACTTGCAGGTAGTCGTCCAGCAACTTGACCAGAGCTGCCCCGACGACGGCGCCCCACACATGGCCCACACCGCCCACCACGGCCATGAACAGGTACTCAATGCCCATCTTCAGGCCAAAGGCCGACGGGTTCACCGTGCGTTGAAAGTGGGCGAGCAGCCAACCCGCCACCGCCGCGAACAAGGCGGCAATCAGGAAGATGGTGACCTTGTAGCGGAAGGTGCTGATGCCCATGGCCTCGGCCATTTGCGTGCCACCTTTGAGTGAGCGAATAGCGCGCCCGGGTCGCGAATCGAGCAGGTTGATCAGGGCCACAGCGCCCGCGATGAGCAGGGCCCAGCACAGGACAAAAAACAGACGCCCCTGGCCAATGTCGATGTCACCCACCGACAGACTTTTAAGGCCTAGCAGTCCGTCATATTTGCCCAGGGCATCCAGGTTGCCCATCAGGTAATACAGCGACAGCCCCCAAGCAATGGTGGCCAATGGCAGGTAGTGGCCCGACATTCGCAAGGTGATGAGTCCCACCACGAGGGCACTCACGGCGGTCAAGCCCAGACCGATGAAGAGCGTGATCCAGGGCGACAGGCCCAGGTTGAGGGTGAGCCAGGCAGTGGTGTAAGCACCGATGCCCACAAAGGCGGCTTGACCAAACGAAGTCAGCCCGCCCACGCCGGTGAGCAGCACCAAGCCCAGGGACACCAGGGCGTACAGCCCGATGTAATTGAGTTGAGCAATCCAGAAATCGGGCAGCGGCAGCAGGGCAATGATGGGCACTGACAACGACAGCAACAGGACGGGGAGATGTTGTTTCATCTCAGTGCTCCTCATCCGAGTGGCCACTGCGCAGGGAGCGCACCAGCAAAATGGGCAGGATCAAGGTGAACACAATCACTTCCTTGAAAGCACTGGCCCAGAATGCGCCAAAGGCCTCCACGATGCCCACAAACAAGGCACCCAGCAACGCCCCGGGGTAACTCGAGAGCCCAGCCACCACCGCTGCCACAAAACCCTTGAGGCCAATCAAAAACCCGGAGTCGTAAAACACCGTGGTGGTGGGGCCGATCAACAGGCCCGAGAGAGCCCCGATCAAGGCTGCCATCAGAAACGTCAATTGACCCGACGCATGCGTGGAGATGCCCATCAAGCGCGCGCCGGTGCGGTTGACTGCCGTGGCCCGCAGGGCTTTGCCACGCAATGACTTTTCAAAATACAGCCACAGCAGCACGATCAATGAAAGCGACACGCCAAAAATGATCACCGTCTGACCCGTGAGGGTGACCGGGCCGAGCGCAAACCGATCGTCCCAGAAAGACGGGTTGCGAAACCCCTCAGCTCCAAAGAACAGCAGACCCAGACCGGTCATGGCGAAATGCACACCCACCGACACAATCAGCAGCACCAAGGGCGTGGCGGCTTCGAGCGACTGGTACGCCACTCGGTAGACCAAGGGGCCAAAGGTCGTGACAATCGCCACGCTCAGCAAGGCCTGCACCCACAGCGCAAATTGCTGGGGTGCCGCCCAGATGGACACCACCGCCACCACGGCGGGGATCAAAAGTGTCTTGAGCGCCGACTGCAACGCCCGAACCGGGTTGCCGTGGTGGCGCCAGCGTTCCACCAATTCCATCACCGACGCCACCACCGCCAGGCACATCAGCAACCAGACGGTGCCGGGTGTCTTGCCGCTTTGCAACATCGCCAGCGTGAGCGCACCATAGGCCACGAATTCACCCTGGGGAATGAAGATCACCCGCGTGACGGTGAACACCAGCACGGTGGCTAGCCCAAGCAGGGCATAGACTGCGCCGCTGGTGAGGCCGTCAAGCAGCAGGATGCTGGCAATGGTGGAGTCCATGGTGTGCGGCTTTATTCGACCTTGAACTTGCCGTCCACGACCTTGAGCATCACAGCCGTGTCCATGGTGTAACCCCAGTGGTCATCCTTGGTCCAGTTCATGATGCCGTGGGCAAAGTTGGTACGGCCCATGGTTTCAAGCGAATCACGCAAGGCGGTGCGGAACTCGACGGTGCCGGGCTTGGCCTTCTTCAGTGCCATCGGGACGGCTTTCTCCAGGGCCACCTGGGCGTCGTAGGCATGTCCGGCAAATTGGTTGTGACTGCCAGCGCCATAGACCTTGTCGTACTTGTTCACGAAATCCTGTGCCATTTTCTTCGAGGGGTGGCTGTCGGGCAGTTGGTCTGGCGCGATCACCGGGCCGGCAGACACAAAGGTACCTTCCACGCCCTTACCGCCCACGCGTATCAGGTCCATGGTAGCGGCGGCATGCGTCTGGTAGATCTTGCCTTTGAAGCCGCGCTCAACCAGACCCAGTTGGGGCATGGCGGCTCCTGATCCCGAGGCCACCACCAGCATGGCGTCCGGGTTGGCTGCCACCAGCTTCAACGCTTGCGGGGTCACGCTGGTGTCGGTGCGGGCGAAGCGCTCGGTGGCCACCAGCTTGATGCCGGCCTTGTCCAGCAACGGGGCTACTTCTTTCAGCCATTGTTCGCCGTAGGCGTCGGTGTAGCCCAGGAAGCCCAGGGTCTTCACGCCTTGTTTCTTCATGTGCTCGACCATGGCGTAGCCAATCACGGTGTTGGATTGCGGCAGGCGGAACATCCACTTGTCCTTGCCCGCTGGCACGCCCACGGGTGAACCGGCCAGTTGCACCGTGCTGGCTTCGGCAGCAATGTCGGTCATGGCGGCGGCCACAGCGGTGATGCACGAGCCGATGATCACGTCCACCTTGTCTTCGGTCACGAAGCGGCGTGCATTGGCGGCACCCTTGCCAGGATCGGTCGCGTCATCGAGCACGATGAGTTGGACTTTTTCACCCCCAATGGTTTGCGGGAAGAGTTTCAGCTGGTTTTGCATCGGAATGCCCAGGCCCGAGCCCGGTCCGGTGAGCGCCAGGCTCACGCCGATTTTGATATCGGCCAACGCAGCAGTGCTGGCCGACACGGTGACGGCCAGGGCCAAGAGGGTTTTCTTGAGTTTCATGTGTGTCTCCTTGGGTTGAAAAATGGATACAGGGGTTGATGAAAATGAAGGATGAGCGATCAGCTGCACAAGGCCTTGATGTCTTCAGGCACCGGGATGGCCTTGATGCGGTCCGGGTCCTCCGGATGCTTGATACAAAAAGCGCGGGTCTCCAGGCCTTCGCACAGCACGGTGTCGCCGCGCATCACCACATGCTTTTGCAACACCACCTTGTCGCGCCACTCAGCGATGCTGGTGTGTACCTGGATGCGCTCGCCATAGGTGGCCGGTCGCATGAACTTGGTGTGAATCTCCAGCAGCGGGGTGCCGATGATGCCGCGCGTCTTCACCAGTTCGCGCCAGGGCGGTACGCCACACTGGACGAAAAAATTCAGCGACGAGGCATCCATCCATTTGGAAAAATTGGGGAAGAACACGATGCCCGCGGGATCGCAGTCACCGAACATCACTTCCACTTCATACACAACGGTTTTGGACATGGTCTGGGGCAGTCGAGGGTGTTAAAGGGGGCGTGTTGCTCAAGGCCGATCAGCGCGGCGCCATGCGCAACGCGCCATCGAGGCGGATGGTTTCGCCGTTCAGGTGGTTGTTCTGCACGATGTGTACCGCCAATTCGGCAAACTCCTCGGGCTTGCCCAAGCGCGAGGGGAAGGGGATGCTCGCCGCCAGGGATTGCTGCACCGGCTCGGGCAGGGTTTTCATCAAGGGTGTGGAGAAGAGGCCGGGGGCGATGGTGCACACACGAATGCCGTGCTGCGCGAGATCACGTGCCATCGGCAAGGTCATGCCCACCACGCCCGCCTTGGACGCGCTGTAGGCTTGCTGACCCACCTGGCCGTCGTACGCTGCCACCGAGGCGGTGAACACCATCACGCCACGGGCGCCGTCTTCCATCGGGTCGAGCTGGGCGCAGGCGGCCGCAAAGAGGCGGGCCGCGTTGTAGGTGCCAATGAGGTTGACGTTGATCACCTTGGCAAAGTCTTCCAGGGGGGCGGCCTGGCCGTCTTTCCCGACCACGCGCTTGGCAGTGCCGATACCGGCAATTTGCATCAGGATGCGCGCCGGGCCATGGGCGGCCGAGGCGGTTGCGATCGCCTGGGCCATGCTGTCCGGGTCGGACACGTTGCAGGCCACGGCAATGCCGCCGATGTCGTGGGCGACGCGCTGGGCATTGTCCAGGTTGAGATCCAGCACGGCCACGCGGGCACCCAGGCGGGCGAGTTCACGTGCGGTGGCTTCACCCAGACCCGAGCCACCGCCGGTGACCAGGGCTGCTGTTCCTTGAATGTTCATACGAAAGATCCTTTTGATGCGGTCGTTTGTGCGCCGGTGGGCAGGCTCAGGCTGCCTCGGGGTTTTCAATCAACAGGGCAATGCCTTGTCCGCCCCCCACGCAGGCGCTGGAGATACCCCAGCGCAACTTGGCGCGACGCAGTTCTCGCGCGAGGGTGAGGGTCAGTCGAACGCCGGTGGCGGCCAAGGGATGACCCAGCGCAATCGCGCCCCCGTTGACGTTCAGGCGTGAGGGGTCCAGCCCCAGGTCGCGGCCCACGGCCAGGGTTTGGGCCCCTTGTGCTTCGTTGATTTCAAAGCGGCCGATCTGGTCGAGCGTCAAGCCGGTGCGCTCGAGCAACAAGCGAATGGCTGGGGCTGGGCCAATACCCATGATTTCAGGTGGCACACCCACCACGGCTGCCGCGGCCACGCGTGCCAACGCGCCGTGGGGATGTGACTTGGCGTAGGCTCCGGAGGTCACCACACACGCCGCCGCTGCATCGACCAAAGCCGAGCTGTTGCCGCCGGTCTGCACCCCACCGTCATAGACGGGTTTCAGCTTGGCCAGCACGTCAACGGGTGACACGCGCGGGTGCGTGTCCTGGTTCACTTCGGTGATCTTGCCTGGCAGGCGAATGCCACGCGATTTGTAACCGTCGATCTCGAATTTTTCGGTGACCACTGGCACGATTTCGCCCGCATGAAAACCACGCTGTTGTGCGGCCACCGCTTTGGCAAACGAGTCGCTGGCAAAGGCATCCACGTCTTCACGCGTGATGCCGTATTGCTTGGCCAGGTTCTCGGCGGTCTGGATCATGTTGATGCCGGCGGCCGGATCTTTCAGCGCTTCCCACATGTAGTCCTTGAAACCCACGGGAGCACCCAGCTTGAAGCCGGTGCGGTGATCAAACGCGGCAATGGGGTTGCGGGTCATGCTCTCGGTACCCACCACCAAAGCGGCATCGGTCAGGCCGCCCTGAATTTGTTCAGCAGCCTGGCGGAACAATTCAAAACCGGTGCCGCAAATGCGTTGTGCCATCTGGGCTGGCACATCGATCGGGACACCTGCATACAAGCCAATGTGACGTGGCAAGAAGAACTGGTCAAAGTCGCCGGGTGCCATGTTGCCGGCGATGACCGAGCCGATGTCGGTGGCTGGCACGCCGGCACGCTTGAGGGCTTCACGGGCCGCTTTGATGCCCAGATCGGTCGGGGAGATGTGGCCCACTGCGCCACAGTAGTCGACCATGGGGGTGCGCACGCCGTCGTGCATCCAGACATCGTCGAAAGAGTTGAACAAGCCGCGTGAGGTCATGGTGAGCGATCTGAACTTCAGAGCTGGGGTTTGAGAATGACATGCAGGCGGTCTTCGTGCAGAGCCGCCACGGTGTCAGCGCGGTGCGAGAGCACGGCGCGCTGGTTGATCGAGCCTTTGTCGGTGATTTCGCCGCGATCGAGGGTGGGCGCTTCCGACAGCAGGCACAGACGCGCAATGCGGTTGGCGCTGCCCGTGGCGCTGCGCGCCAGATCGTTCACCAGGCTCTGGAAATGGGCCAGCACAGGCGCGCTGCTGAGCACGTCGGCCAACGGGGCTTCAGCGGGCAACCCGGCCAGTTGGCGTACCGCGGGTGTCGGAAACACCATGGCGCCCACTTCCTTCATGTTCAACCCGGTCAGCACCACATCCTGGACATAAGGAGCACCGGCCGCGATGATCTTCCCCCGCAGCGGCCCCACACTCACAAAGGTGCCGGTGGCGAGCTTGAAGTCTTCAGCAATTCGGCCGTCAAACTTCAGTCCCAGGTGCATGTCCGTTTCGTCGATCCACTTGACGGCGTCACCGGTCTTGAAGAAGCCTTCCTCGTCAAACGCCTCGGCGGTTTCCTGGGGGGCTCGCCAGTAGCCAGGGGTGATGTTGGGACCTCGGTAGCGCACCTCGGTTTTGCCGTCCATGTCCACCAGCTTGAGTTCCAGTCCCGGTGTCGGTACACCCAGATCACCAGCGCGCACGTGAGGGTTGGTCACGAAGATGCCAAAGGGTCCGGATTCGGTCATGCCCAGGCCCGTGCTCATGACAATGCGCTCGCCAATCTCGCGTTCCTGCGATTCATACAGGCTGTCCCAGATGGGTTGCGCCAACGCGGCACCTGCGTAGAAGAACATGTTGACGCGCGAGAGCAGTGTCTTGCGCAGCGCGTCGTCGGTTTTCATGGCCAGCGCAATCGCTTCGAAGCCGGTCGGCACGTTGAAGTACACCGTGGGCGCCACTTCGCGCAAGTTGCGCAAGGTTTCATGCATGAGTGCGGGTGTGGGCTTGCCGTCGTCGATGTACAGCGTGCCGCCGTGGTAGAGCACCATGCCGAAATTGTGGTTGCCGCCAAAGGTGTGGTTCCAGGGCAGCCAGTCCACCAGCACCAACTCGCCCTTGGCCAGCACGGGCATGGACTGCGCCATTTGTTGCTGGTTGGCGCACCACATGCGCTGGGTGTTGATCACCGCCTTGGGCAGCTTGGTGGAGCCGCTGGTGAAGAGAAACTTGACGATGGTGTCTGGCCCCGTGGCCGCCATGGCGGCATCGACAGCCGCCGTCGCCTGCGTGTTGCACAGGTCGGCAAAGCGCGTGACCGTGCGGCCTTCCACGCTGCCTTCCTGCAGCACCACTTCCATGTCGGCTGGGACGGCGGCGCGGATGGCCTTGGCATAACGCTCATCACTGGCGAACACCAGGCCAGGTGTCACCGTGTTGAGCACATGCTTGAGTTTGTCGTAGTCCTGGCTGACCAGCGAGTAGGGGGGCGAGACCGGCACAAACGGAATTCCCGCCACCAAACACCCCAGACTGAGCAGTGCATGCTCCAGGCTGTTCTCACTCAGGATGGCCACCGGTCGATCCACGCTCAATCCCCGGTTGATGAGGGACTGTGCAATGTTGCGTGCGGTTCCCCAGGCTTCGCCAAAGGTCACATGACGCCAGTCACCCAGCTGGCCATTGGCTTGCTTCACGCGTCGCGCCAACAAGCTGCGGTTCGGGGCCACCTGGGCCCAATGACGCAAGCGATCGGTGATGCGATCAGGAAACCCTACCAAAGGCTGTTCGGCCATCAGATAGTGCGTGCCGGGGACACCATCACGCAAGTGCACACGGGTAACGCCAAATTCGAGCGGTCGAAAACGGGGGGCGGTCATGCAGGTCTCCTCGGATCGATGGAATGTTGGAGCGCTGGTCAGCGCTTTTGAACCTTGGCGGCTTTGCCTTCCAGGAAGGCGCGCACGCGGGCCTTGGCTTCAGGGGCCGACTGTGCGATGGACGAGATCAGGGCTTCGGTGAAAAAGCCGTGATCGGCCGGTTGCTCGGCAATGCGAGGCAGCGCATGCATCAAGGCATAGTTGGTCAGCGGGGCGTTGGTGGCGATGCGTTGCGCCAGTTCCAGTGCCTTGGCCAGCGAGGCACCGGCTTCCACGAGGTATTGCGCAAAACCCACCCGCTCGCCCTCGGTGGCGTCGTAGACGCGACCGGTCAGCATCATGTCGGTCATGCGCGCAGCGCCAATCAATTTGGGCACCCGCACCGAGCCACCGCCCCCCACAAAAATACCGCGCGTGCCCTCGGGCAGGGCGTAAAAGGTGGACGCATCGGCCACGCGGATGTGGCAAGCACTGGCCAGCTCCAGGCCGCCGCCCACCACCGCACCATGCAGCGCGGCGACTACAGGCACTCGGCCTTGCTCCACCGCGTTCAGGGCCACGTGCCAGCTGCGCGAATGGTGCACGCCTTCACCGGCATCACGCTCTTTGAGTTCAGACAAGTCCAGGCCGGCGCAGAAATGGTCGCCTTCGCCGTGCACCACGGCGGCGCGAGCCTCGGCGGGCAGGTTCTGGAAGACATCGCGCAGCGCCTCAATCAAGCCGTCGCTCAGGGCATTGCGCTTGGCTGGGCGGCAGAGCCGGACCACGGCAACGGCGCCTTGCATCTCCAGCGCAACACCTTGCTGAGCGGCACGTTCAAGGGCAGGGTGGAGGGCAGTAGAGGCGGACATGGCAGACACAGGGCGACCCCAATTGGTTATGATTAATAACCATATTGTCCCAATGCGTGCCCCACGACCATCTAGGGATTACCCTAGATTTAAGATGAAAGAGGATTTTGGTACTAAGTCGGTCAGGTGCTTTGACTGGATCCCGGGGGTGGCAGATCCGCCGGTCGGGGCGGTTTGGCCCGAGGCGGCTTGCTGGTGTGCACCAGCAGCGTGGCTTTGGGCATATCGCCAGCCAACAAGTCTGGCACCGCCTTGAGCGTGCGGTCTACGCACTGCTCTATCGCGATTCGCTGATCCGGCGACGGTTTTTGCAGGACCCAATGGATCACCTCCGACTTCACGCCTGGGTGGCCAATGCCCAGGCGCAAACGCCAGTATTGGTCGGTGCCCAGTTGGGCGTGGATGTCGCGCAGGCCGTTGTGACCGGCATGGCTACCCCCCAGCTTGAGTTTGGCCTGGCCCGGCACGACATCGAGTTCGTCGTGCGCCACCAGAATTTCTTGCGGGCTGATCTTGAAAAACTTCGTCAGGGCGGCCACCGACTTGCCCGAGAGGTTCATGAACGTCTGGGGTTCCAGCAGCCAAATATTCTCACCCTCGATCTGGGTGCGCGCCACCAGCCCGTGGTACCCCCGGTCCAGGTTGAGCGTCACGCCGAGTTGGCGTGCCAGGGCGTCGATCCACCAGAACCCTGCATTGTGGCGGGTATCCTCGTACTGGGGACCTGGGTTGCCCAGTCCAACAAACAATCTGATCATGGCGCTGGATTATCCTGGAGTCGGCGCTGTCGGCCATTAAAGCTTCTGTGTCGTCGAACCGATACCATGGCTGTCACCTCCTGGCAGGAGTCGCTGTTGGCGTCCTGTCACACCAAGGAATACGGGTATGCAAAAAATCAAGGAAATCATCAAGAAGTATCTGCGAGCCGCGCTGGAGGTCATCTTGATCTCCGCCCTCGTGGCTGCTGGCGGCTTTGCCTATTGGAACTTTGCCGGCAAGAAGCATCTGGTGCACGAAATCGCCGAGCTCACCGAGCAGGTCGAGGACGCCGAGCATGAGACCGATAAGGTCAAGGAAGCCCTCGCCGAGGCTGAAAAATCCATGCAGGCGCTTGAGGACAAGCAGCATGAATTCGAAGCGGTGAAATCCGCCTTTGCCAACGGCGTGTTGCTGCAAGACATTGAAACGCTCTACAAGGCACAAAAATCCTTGACCACCGAGCGCCAGGTGGGCCTGGCCGCTCTGCGTCTGCTCACCAAAGGCCCCGGCGACCCGGACACGGTGGCGGCTTTCGAAAAATCCCTTGAGATGGCGGAGTGGAACACCCGCCTGCAATCCGTGTGCGCAGCCCAGAATGCCCTGGTTGCTGCCGGCCAGAAGGTCAACATGCTGTCCGAGTGCCAGCGTAAGTCACCGGCCAAAGAGGGCAAGGACAACGAGTCCAAGGACAAGCACGCCAAGAAAGAGGGCAACAAAGGCCACGATGTGCACTGGGGCTACGAGGGTGACAATGGGCCCGAGCACTGGGGCGCCAACTTCCCCATCTGTGGCAAGGGCAAGAAGCAGTCGCCGCTGAACATCGTCGGCCCCTTTGAAAAAGGCAAGGACACCCTGGCGGTGGCCTACAAGGAAGGCCAACTCAAGGTGATCAACAATGGCCACACCATTCAGGTCAACGTGGAGCCCGGCAGCAAGCTGACCATCAACAAGGAAGAGTTTGATCTGTTGCAATTCCATTTCCATCGCCCCAGCGAAGAACAGGTGGATGGCAAAAACTCCGCCATGGTGGCGCACTTTGTGCACAAGAGCGCTGCGGGCAAATTGGCGGTGATTGGTGTGCTGCTGAACGAGGGCAAGGACAACGCGGCCATCAAGACCTTGTGGGCCAACCTGCCGCCCAAAGAGGGTGAAGAGTATGTGCCTGCCAAAGTGAAGTTCAACCCGGGCCAAATGCTGCCGTCGTCGCTTTCCTACTATGCCTACGAGGGCTCGCTGACAACGCCGCCGTGTACCGAGGGTGTGAATTTCTATATCCTCAAGACGCCGGTGGATATATCCAAGGCGCAGGTGGCGAAGTTCCCCTTCAAGCTCAACGCTCGTCCGGTACAAAGCCTGAACGGCCGCAAGATCAGTTCGGATTGAGCGCCTTGAGGGGCGGGTCCAGCGGACACAGGCCAAACCTGTAACGAGCCGCAGGTCCCCTCTCACTGATCATCTGACCGAATTGGCCGCGTAAAAAAACCTTCTGCAGCGATGCAGAAGGTTTTTTTATGGGAAAAGATGTTGGAGAGACAGCGAGCGCGGGCTTCGGGCCAGCGGCTCATGCCACCATCACAGTGACTTCAAGCGCTCGGTGGACGGGACCACGCGGGTGAGGCGAATGCCGTATCGGTCGTTGACCAGCACCACTTCGCCTTGCGCCACCACGGTGTTGTTCACCAGGAGGTCCAGCGGTTCGCCGGCAATGCGATCGAGTTCCACCACGCTGCCCTGGGTCAAACGCATCAAATCCTTGATTTTGATTTGCGCACGACCGACCTCGATGGCCAGTGAGACGGAAATATTTTGCAGCACATCAGCGTTGATGTTGCCTGGATGGCTGACTTGAAAGTCTTGGGCAGTCGGATTAGGCTCGTTATCGCCGGCTGCGCCCGACTCATTGAGTTCAGTGGTGTCGTTCATGTTGAATTCCTCGATCAAAGGTGCCCAGGGGCCAGTTGTTTTTCGATGCGAACCGCCACATGCGATCCGCGCGAACCGACTTGCACACCGAAGGACGGGACCTCGTTGGTGATGAATTGAGCCAGCTCAGGTTTCTTGAAGAAGAGCAGATCGCCCTCTTTCATGGTTTGCAAATCGTGCAGCGTGGTTTTGATATGACCCATGACCACTTTGGCATCGACGTGTGCATCGCCCACGGCCACTGCGAGATCCTCGCGCCAGACCTTGTCCGATTCCTCGTTGCCGTCACCGGTTTGTACCCGATTGCGTAGCAGTTCGCGCAGCGGCTTGAGGGTGGCGTAGGGATACACCAGATCCATGAAGCCTTTGCCGCCAGTGGCCGTAGCCTCTGCCTCGAAGCGGTTGAGCACCACCAGGTCGTTCTCATCGGCAATCTGTGCAAATTGCGGATTGATCTCAGCACTGACTTTTTCGCAGTCAATCTCCAGCACAGGAGCCCAGGCTTCCTTGAGCGAGCGGAAGAAGACTTCCAGAATGATGTTGATGATGCGTGTTTCGGTCGGGGTGAACAACCGACCCGGGGGTAAATCGCCCACGCCTTTGCCAAAACCACCGAAGAAACTGTCGAGCGAACTGAAGACCACGTTGGGGTCGATGATGACCACCGAAAACCCCCGCAGCGGATGCATACGCACCGTGTTCACCGCCAGCGGCGGTTTGAGCATCTTGAGGTAGTCACCAAATTTGATGATCTGCACACGCGACGGGTTGACCCGAGGCGTGGTGCGCAGCACTTCCAGCAGACCAAGACGGAACATGCGGATGAAACGCTCGTTGATCATGTCGATCGACGAAACGTTCACCCCCAGGCTGCTGTCTTCGCTGGCCAGGTCGTGCTTGCGAACGTGCAACTTGGTGTTAAAGCCAGTGTCCACCTCGATCGAGCCGTCCCGCACCCCTTCGGTCAGGGCGAGCAACTCTTCTGGCGACAACAGGTTGGAGTTATCAGCCATGGTTATTACTGCATCACAAAGGAAGTGAAGAAAACGTCTTCAATGCCACCAAAATCTTCGAATTTCTCGAGCAGTTCGTTCAGCACATCCTTGAGCTTGGCAGCCAGGTCCTTGCGGAAATCGGGTTTGGTCACATCCGCCTCGGTGGTTTGGCGCATCACATCGAGCATGGCCGAGCGCAAGGCAAACTCATGCTTTTTGACGTTGTCAAACACGCGGTTGTCGTAATGTGTCATCAGGGCCAATTGCACCACCATCACCTTCTTGGAGCCGGTGATATTGGTCATCAACTCTTTGTCGAGTTGCAGGTAGTTTTTCTCGAATCGAGTCGCCTCGGGCGCTTCCTTCTTGATCTTGGACGGTGCCTCGATCTTGGCCTTGCTCGCGGCGGCTTCCAACTCCTCGAGCTTGTCCTGCGCGGCGAGTTCGGCATTCTTCTCGAAGTAGCCTGAGAAGAAGAGGGTGGCGAACATCACGCCGATCATCAAGACGATGGCGCCGACCACGATCAACAGGATCTTGACGATCGGTTTCTTTTTCTTGGGCTCTTCCGCGCCTTCGGTCTCGGCGGCGGGGGCGGGTGCTGCTGTTGCCATGCTGGGCTCCTAGTTATCGCTGTGTTCAGGCGTAAAAATCAAGTTGTGACAGGCTGTTGCGACGCGGAGCGTTTGCCACAGCCGGCACGGAATCATCGAGACTGTCGGACGGGTGAGACGAGGCCGTGCCTGACCCCTGTCCACCGGATTGTCGATCGCCCTGGAAGGCTTGGCTGCGGCCATCACCCACCGAGACGGAAGACTGTGACAAACCCATCTGGCTCAAGGCATCGCGCAGGCGCTGACTGCCGTTTTGCAGCAGGTCTTGAGTCATCGGGTTGTCAGCCTGCAATACGGCGGCGAGCTTACCATCCCGCATTTCAAGTTGTACATCCACTTGCCCCAAACTGGCGGGTTTGAGGGCGAATTTCATTTTCCATTCGCCCTGGCTGAATTGTTCGTGAATCCGACCGGCCATCTCGGTGGCGAGCTTGGCGCTCAGCTTCTCGAAATGCTCGGTCATGTTTTGAGCGGCAGGCGCATGGGCGCTTTGGGCCGACGCGGTACCCGATGCGCGCCCGTTGGCGCCTGGGTGGGATTGTCCCAACCCCGGGTTGTTGTCAGAGGATTGCCCCTGGGTTCCAGCATCGGCTGACTCCTGGAGTGAGACGACGGCATCGGGGCTGTTGCCCCCATCGCGCATGCCCAACACGTCCAGCGTGCTCGGGGTGCTGAGTTCCAGGCTACGCCGGCCGCCCAGCCAGTCAATGTGCAAGTCTTCCAGCATCAAGCCTGCAGGCACTGCCTGGCTCAGGTCAATCGCTGACATATCCGTCGACGCGGCGGGCAGGATGGGCGTTCCGTTCAGGGCATCGGTGGCGGTCACGCCAGCGCGCAAGCCACTGATGTCCACCGACCCGGGGGCAGCAGGCGTGCTGAGTTGCTTGAAGACTCGGGCGTCAATGCCCATCGATTGGGCAAACGCTTGCAGGCTTTGTTCATTCACCACGCCTTGACCCGGGGTGATGACCTGCAGGTACGGGCTGAGCTGGACGGTGGTCAGTCCTGCGGAGGCGAGCGCCTGTGCAGGGACGGCCTCGGTGGTTGCTAAGGTACTTGTGTCAGGGATGCTGACGGGCGCTGCTGGCACCAAGAGGTGACCCGCCTCGTCGCCGGGTGTTGCCACGCTGGCGGCTGAGTTGGCGCTGTTCAACGGCTTCTGTGCGTGTGAATCGGCGGCAGCCTGCACAGGGTGATGGGCCGCGTTAGGCAGGACGCTGGTCGCAGTGTTTGCAGCCGTTGCTGCACGGGCTTCGTCGTCGTGTCGAGCAGCAGCTTTGCGGGATTTGACCTCACCATGGGTTGCACGCCCGCTGGTATTGGCTTCCGCGCGAGCCTGTGCCGCACGCAGGCTGGCATTGCGCAACGCACGTTGGGTCAGTTCTTGGCGGGTGCCGCCGGTGTTGGGCGTCTGGGCTCGCGTGTCGTCATGCGATGTCTTGTTGTCGGAAGCCCCGCGTTGTGCGGGACCTGAGGATTCGTTGTTGGCGGGCTTGTGTTGTGGGCCTGGGGCAGAGCGGTCCAGGTCCTTGGGCCCGAGGTCGGCAAGCCCTTGCCGTTGCAGGTTGCTCGCACCGGCCCACTCTTTGGACTGCATGGCCTGACTCAAATAAGCAGAAAAGTCCAATCCTGCCTGGTTGGATCGTTCAGGACGCACCGCTGCATGCTCCTGTGTCTTGGCAACAGAGGAGGCGCCTGGGCCTAGGGGCAACGATGACAGGGACTGAAATGTCATGGGGCAATGCAATTCATAAAACCTTGAGCGAAGGTGCTTGAGCAAGATCCGTGACCGGACAAGCCTTGCCGCTAACACCTCTTGTCAGCCGATATGAAGTCGGCCTGGACCCTTTCAAGCAATTTCCAGACCGACCTGGGCCATGCCGCTTCCATCGATCGCCAGGTCTGCGTGGCGGTCGGTGGTCCTGGTGTCAGTGTCAGGTGGCACATCGATTGCTTGACCCAATCACAGACCCGCCTTGGCAGGCCTGAAAATTAAATCTTAATAGCTCAAAAACACTTGAACACGTCATGTCAACGCTAAGTTTGTCAATGATTCGACAGAATTTGTCGAAGTTTGATTACGCCGGCCTGGGAATTCCTGCGCTGGTGTTGTTGATCATGGCCATGTTGGTCCTGCCGCTGCCCCCGCTGCTGCTGGACTTTCTGTTCACCTTCAATATCCTGGCGAGCCTGGTGATCATCATGATCGCCATTGGTACTCGCCAGCCGCTGGAGTTCTCTTCTTTTCCCACGGTGCTGCTCTTTGCCACCATGTTGCGTCTGGGCCTGAACGTGGCCTCGACCCGGGTGATCCTGGTTCATGGTCATGAAGGCCATGAGTCTGCTGGCAAGGTGATCGCGGCGTTCGGTGAGTTTGTGATCAGCGGCAACTACGTCGTCGGTTTCATCATCTTCGCCATTTTGATGATCATCAACTTCATCGTGGTGACCAAGGGCGCTGGCCGCGTGTCTGAAGTGAACGCCCGTTTCACCTTGGACGCCATGCCGGGTAAGCAAATGTCGATTGACGCCGACCTGAATGCCGGCATCATCGACCAGGCCACCGCCAAGAAGCGTCGGGAAGTGTTGTCCCAAGAGTCGGACTTCTTCGGCTCCATGGACGGTGCCTCCAAATTCGTGAGTGGCGATGCGATTGCCGGTATGTTGATTCTGGTGATCAACGTGGTGGGGGGGCTGGCCATCGGCCTGACCCAGCACAACATGTCGTTTGGCGAGGCAGGCCGTCTGTATGTCCTGCTGACCATCGGTGACGGTCTGGTCGCCCAGATTCCCTCCCTGTTGCTGTCGCTGGCCACCGCCATCATCGTGACCCGTGTGACCACGTCCGAGTCCATGGCCGAACAGGCCCGTGACCAGTTTGGCAATCCCACCGCACTCTTTATCTCCGCGGGCATTCTCACCATCCTGGGCTTGGTGCCGGGTATGCCTCATCTGACCTTCCTGTCTTTGGCCATCGCGGCGTGTGCCATTGGATTGCTCGTGTTGCGAGAAGAGGCCAAGTCCGAAACCGAGGTCGAGCAGGCCAAGGCAGACGCCGCGGCCGACGAAGCCCCCAAGGAACTGGACTGGGACGACCTCGACCAGGTGGACCTGATTGGCCTGGAAATTGGCTACGGACTGATTCCTCTGGTCAACCCCGACACGGGCGGCGAACTCATGAGCCGGGTCAAAGGCGTGCGCAAGAAATTGTCAGCCGAGCTGGGATTTCTGGTGCAGCCGGTGCGCATCCGCGACGACCTCAACATCGATCCCGACAGCTACAACATCGTGCTCAAGGGCGTGGTGCGTGGCAAAGGCGAGATCAAGGTGGGCATGGAACTGGCCATCAACCCCGGCCAGGTGTATGGCGAAATTGAAGGTATTCCCACCAAGGAGCCTGCGTTCGGACTGGATGCCGTGTGGATCGAGCCGTCGCAGCGCGATGAAGCGCGTTCCCTGGGCTACACCGTGGTCGATGGCAGTACCGCCATTTCCACCCATTTGAACAAGGTGCTGCGTGAAAACGCCGCAGACCTCATCAGCCATGACGACACCCAGCAACTGCTGGACAAGCTGGCAGCCAAGTCGCCCAAGCTGGTCGAAGACCTGGTGCCTGGCAAGCTCAGCCTGGGGGCTCTGACCCGTGTATTGCAACAGTTGTTGAGCGAATCGGTGTCGATTCGCGATATCCGCACCATTGCTGAAACCCTGGCCGACGCCACCGGACGCACGACCGATCCGGAGCAACTGACCGCTGTCGTGCGGCCCAAACTCGGACGCATGATCATGCAGTCCCTGATCGACGAGCAGAGCAACCTGTCGGTGATGACGCTCGAACCCGGTCTGGAACAGTTATTGCATAACGTCTTGCAGCAAAGCCAACCTGGACAGCCCGTAGTCCTGGAGCCCAATTTGTCGGAAAGCCTGTTTGCCTCGTTGCGCGCAGGTTGCCGCTTCCTCGAGGAAGAAGGCCATCCGGCAGTTCTGGTGGTGTCTCCTCTGATCCGCGGCTGGCTGGCCAAAGCGGCCAAGCAGCGTGTCAATGATCTGACAGTCTTGTCGTACAGCGAAATACCGGACGACCAGTCTGTCAAGGTGATTCACACGGTGGACGTGAAGTCACGCCAAGCGGATGACAACCTGAACTGATAGAGAATTGATATGGAACTCAAGCGAATTCTGGCCAAGGATATGCGCAACGCCCAAGAAAAGGCGACGGCTCTCTACGGCCCTGATGTTCTGGTCATCTCCAGCTGCCAGGTACGCGGCCAAACCGAAATGATCGTGGCGGTTGATGTGGTGCCCCTGGGTGCTGAAGAAGCGCTGCAGGACGAATTTCCCCACGTGGTGGCGACCACCGTGGCCTCCGGCAAGGTGGATTTTTCCCAGGCCTTGCAACAAGCCATGCCGGCACGTCGACCCGTGGCCACCCAACCCCAGGACAAGGTCCAGTCGGTGATGCCCGAGCCGGCACCGCGACGAGATGAATCCCCGATAGCTGTCATGGCGCCTGTGGCCCGTGTGCAGGAAGTGCTGGCGTCGGTCGGCGCTGCCGGCCAACAGACCCATGAACAGATTCGAGGCCAGGAAATCGTTTCCCTGGTCCGCGAAGAATTGTCGGCCTTGCGCAAGGAATTCCGCCTCAGCCAGCAAATGGCCTTGTGGAGCAGCGGCCAAAACTTGCCGCCGGCCTTGCAGCCGGTGCGTCAGGCGTTACAGGATGCCCCCATCCCGGCTGCGCTTCGAGCCTTGTTGCTCGACGTGCTGCCCGACCATGACAACGCCGAGAGCGCACTCGCCGTGATGCGTGCTCAACTGGAACACACCGTGTCCGAGCATCAGGTGACGTTGGCCGGTGCAGGTGTTCACGTGGTAGCGGGTCCCTCGGGCAGTGGCAAGACCTTGATGCTCGCGCGCATGGCCCAACACATGGCGCTGGAATTCGGCGCCGAGCAAGTGGCCGTCATCAGTTATTGCGACTTGCGCCCCGGTGCCTGGAACCAGGCCCAACTGCTCAGCACGCAGTCCGGTGTGGAGTGCTTCCGTGCCACCTCCATGGCAGCCTTGAAACTGCTGCTGGAAGACCTGGCCCATCGCCGGGTCGTGCTGATTGATACCGCCGGTGTTCAAACGGCTGAGCGCGTGCAAGAAATTCGCACGGTCTCGCCGCGTGCCCAGTTTCATGCGGTGGTGCCGGCCGACGCGTCCGTGGCCACCCTGCGACGTTTGTTCGCATCCCAGGAGCTGTCTTGGCACAGCATCGTGGCCAGCAAAATCGATGAAAGCACCCAGCCCTGGGCGTTGATACAATTTTTGAGCGAGTCTCGCGTCGGCTTGATGGCCGGCAGCAAAGGAGACAAACTGGGCGATTGGATGCCCGGTGCCTGTGCCGCCGACTTGGTGGATGCTGCGCTCGCGGGCCTGGGTCTGAGTGCTGGCATGCCGGCCATGCCAGACACGCTGGATCAGCCCATTTTGCAACCGGGGGCTGCCATGGCTGCCTCGATGGCCGCGTAACGCACAGGCAACATACATGCAAACCAACCGTAAGACCGAAGTGATCGGAGTGGCCAGCGGCAAGGGCGGCGTTGGCAAGACCACGGTCTCCATCAACCTCTCTGTTGCACTCGCTCAGCGGGGTGCGAAGGTGATGCTGTTTGACGCGGATCTTGGTTTGGCCAATGCGCAAATTGCCTTGGGTGCGCGTGCGCCCTACAACCTGGGTCATTTTCTGTCGGGTGAGAAATCGCTGGACGACATTACCGTCACCACGCGCCAGGGGATTCGTCTGATTCCCGGCGCATCGGGCATGCAAGAGCTGGCCGCACTGAGCTCCATGCAGGCCGCCACCATCGTGCAAGCCTTCAGTGGCATGGCCGGTGATGTGGATTACCTTATTGTGGACATTGCCGCAGGCATCTCGCCCTCGGTGCTGTCATTCCTGGGGGCCTGCCAGCGTCGCTACATTGTGGTCAAGGACGACCCCTCGTCGATCGCTGACGCCTACGGCACCATCAAGGTGCTGAGCCAGCAGATGAATTTGGATGAAATCTATCTGCTGCCCAACATGGTGGGCAGTCAGTCGGAGGGCTGGCGCTTGTACCAGCGACTCAACGATGTGTGCGTGAAATTTCTCGGCAGCACCTTGCATTACCTGACTGCCATCGAATCCGATGAAATGGTGTTGACGGCGCTGCGCAAATACCAGTCCGTGCTGGAGTTTGCGCCGGGCACGGCGGCCACCCGTGACTTTCGTCGTCTGGCCGAACTCACCACCCAATTGCACCCCATCGATCAAGCATCGGGCGGCCTGCAATTCTTCATGGAACGGCTGATTCAACACAGTCCGGAGGCATCATGAGAGTGCTATCTCCGATCAAACAGTACAAACAGCAGGAAACGTCGCGCGGCGAGGACCTGGTGATGCGTCACCTGGGACTGGTCAAACGGGTGGCCCTCCACCTCAAGGCGCGCGTGCCAGCCTTCATGGAACTCGACGAGATGATCCAGGTGGGCATGGTCGGTTTGCTGGAGGCAGCCCGTGCCTACGACGTCTCCAAAGGCGTTGATTTTGAAAACTTCGCTCACAGCCGTGTGCGTGGGGCCATGCTGGACGAGGTACGACGCCTGTCTTTTCTGCCTCGCTCGGCGGTGGCCTTCAACAAATCGCACAACGAGACCGTGCACGTGCTGGCCTCGGAGCTGGGACGCACCCCCACGCAGGCTGAAATTGCCGAATTCATGGGGCTGGAGATCGAGGAATTCCACAAAGACCGCGGCAAGGCCTTGCAGTTTGAAACCTATTCGCTGGAAGTTCTGACCGAAGAGGTCATGAACATCGCCGATGACAAATCGCAGCAACCCGACGCGATAGTTGAACATGCTGAATTCATGGATGCGGTCACCGCGGCCATCGAAAATTTGCCCGAGCGCGAGCAACTGGTCATGCAGTTGTACTACGTGGAGGAGATGAACCTCAAGGAAATTGGCGAGGTGTTGAGCGTGAGTGAGTCTCGCATCAGCCAGATCCTGTCGGCAGTGGTGAAAAAAATCCGCATTGAGTTGAAACTCGCGCCCGACACGCCACCCGGGACCAAGCGTCAAGCATCATGAGCAATTTCTTTCAGCTTTTCGTGGCTTGGGGCGTCCTGTTGCTGGTCGTCCTGAGTTTTTATCTGATCGACAAGGTCAACGTGATCTACCGCAAGCACACGGGCCCTGAAATACCCAAGACCTATGACGACGGCCTGTTCGCCGATTTGTCTGGCAAAACCTTATGGGACGCAATGAGTGGCATTCCGGTACCGGGCTATCCGGCCGATTTGCTGGAAAAGCTTCGGCCCCACTACGAGCCGGTGGTACGACAGCATATCGAACGTTTGTTCATGCAGGGACGTCAAGATGGCGCCAAGGGGACCCAGAATGTCCCCTCCAACGTGGGCAAATTTCCCACGCCGCGCGGTTCTCTGGAATCCTGGCTTCCCATGCACCACGTGGCCAGCTTGTACCAGGTGGGGTTTGACGATGCGCAGCATCCCGAACAATGGCTCGTCAATCAACAGACCCTGGACCAGGTGGTGGCCATGCTGTATGCCCGCACCGGGCTGATCCTGTCAGAGCCGTATTCGAGCCATCTGATGGAGCGCAAGTTGCCTGAGTTGGGCGATGAATTGTCCAACGAAGGCGCGCAGGCAGAGACGGCGCAAGCGTCCGACACCGCCGCGCTCACCCATGAAACCCAGACTGAAACGCTGGGGTCTGAGTCCAGCCTGTCGCCGCCGTCTCAGCAGGTGCCGGCATGAAATCGATGAAGAGAGGGAACTTCCCCTGCACCTGTTGCCTCTGGCCTCAAGTTGCTGGGGTTGATTCCGATCATTCAGGGGTACAGTCTTGTATCCGGGAATGAAAACCATGCGACCCAATCTAAAAGCCATTGAGAGTTACGGTGACGTCAAAGTCACCACCGGCGTGTCCAATGCCAACAGCATCGAGTTGATTCAGATGCTGTTTGACGGTTTGCTCGAGAGCCTGTCGGCTGCCCGTGGGCATATTCAGCATGGCGCAATTGCCGAAAAATCCAAAGCACTGGGCCGTGCCAGCCGTATCGTGCTGGGCCTGCAAGGTGCGCTGGATTTCACCCAGGGCGGCGAATTGGCCAGCAATCTGAATGAACTGTATAGTTATGTGACCAAGCGGATCTTCCACATCAATGTGCGCAATGATCTGGAAGCCTTGGATGAAATTTATGGTTTGATGAGCGAAATCCGGGAAGCCTGGAACGAAGTGCCTGCCCTCGTGCCGGCATCGTCCAAGTCCCCTCGCTCCTTGAATTGATTCGGCGGGTCGGGCACTGGCCTGATCCGTCCTGACCGTCTAGGCTGCGCTCCCTTGGGACCGAATGCCGGGACTTAGTGGAGTGGATGAATGAATGCAGTAGGACTTCTCGTACTGTTCGGTTGCGTGTTTGGTGGGTACATCATGGCCGGTGGCAAGATGGCGCCCATCATCAAGGCTGCGCCGATTGAAACCTTCATCATTGCCGGCGCCGCAGCGGGCGCCATGTTGGTGGGCAACAGCATGGTGGTCATCAAGAGCGCCATGGGCGGCCTGGGCAAGGTCTTCAAAGGCTCACGCTACAAAAAGGAAGATTACCTGGCGGTGATGTTCCTGGTGGCCAAAATATTGAAGACGCTCAAGGCGGAAGGGGCGGTGGCGCTTGAAGCGCACATCGAAAACCCAGAGTCCAGTGCCATCTTTGCCGAATACCCGGCCATCATGCATGACCACGGTCTGCTGCATTTGATCTGCGACACCGTGCGTTTGATGGTGGTGTCCTCCAGCAACCTCAGCCCCTATGCCGTTGAAGACGTGATGAATGCGTCGATCAAACTGCACCACCACAACGAACTCAAGGCCGCCGAAACCTGGGCCGGTATTGAAGGCGCCTTGCCTGCGCTGGGCATTGTGGCCTGCGTGTTGGGTGTGGTGAAAACCATGGGCGCGATTGACCAACCGCCTCCTGTGCTGGGGGCCCTGATCGGCTCGGCGCTGGTGGGTACCTTCCTGGGCGTGTTCATGGCCTACGGTATTGCTGGCCCCTTTGCCAACCGCATCAAGCAGGTGGTGGACGAAGAGGGTGAGATGTACAAGATGGTGATGCAACTGATCATCGCCAACCTGCACGGCCACCCCATGCCCTTGGTGATCGAAGCCGCGCGTGTGTGCATCAGCCACCACAACCAGCCGTCCTTTGCCGAGGTGTTTGACGGCATGCGAGGCAAGTAACCATGGCTGACGAGAAGGAAGCCGCACCCGCAGACGCTGGCGCAGCGAATGCCGACGCGGCGCCTGCCGCGCAAGCACCTGCGCCTGAAGCGCCTGCGGCCAATGCGCCCGTCATCGTCATCAAGAAGGTGATCGATGAAGGCCATGGCGGGGCTCACGGTGGCGCCTGGAAAATCGCGCTGGCCGACATGATGACGGCCATGATGGCCTTTTTTCTGCTCATGTGGTTGCTGGGTGCTTCCAACGAAGACCAGCGCAAGAGCATCGCTGACTATTTCCGACCCAGTTCCCACAGCCTGAATCCGTTTGGTCAGCTGGCCGGTTCCAACGGCGTGCTGGGAGGACGCTCCATCATCGACCCCGACGCCTTTCCCTATGCGGCGCGCCAGACCGGTTTGCTTGAGCGCCTGACACCGCGCAGCGAGGGCGGCCCCAACCCGGACACCGATCCTGGCCCCGAGAATGAAAACCCGGCCGATCCGGACAAGCTCACACCCGAGCAGAAAAAGCAGATCGCAGCCCAAGCCGATGCTGAAAACTTCCAGAAACTGGAAAAAGAAATCAAGCAAAAGCTCTCGGAGAACAAACGCCTGGAGCAACTCAAGGATCAGGTAGCGATTTCGCGTGACAAGGACGGCTTGCGGATCGAGATCATCGACAAAGCAGACTTCGCCATGTTCCCCAGTGGTTCCAACAACATGCAGGGCAAGGCCGCGGCGTTGATCAAGGAAGTGGCCAACTCACTGGCCACCATGCCCAACAAGGTCGCCATTCGTGGTCATACCGATTCGGTGCCCTTCCAAAGTGCCGAAGGCCGCAACAACTGGAGTTTGTCGGCTGAGCGTGCCGAAGCGACGCGTCAGTTGCTGGAGAAAAACGGCATTCCGCCCGATCGCTTCACCCGTATCGAGGGCGTGGCCGACACCGACCCGTTCAACCCCAAGGACGCTCGCGACCCGCGCAACCGCCGCATGAGTATCACGGTGTTGAACCAGGATCCGAACTGAGTCGCTGACATCAAGCCGAGCGCAGCTCGTACTTGTTGATCTTTTCGATCAGCGTGGTGCGTTGCAGGTTCAGCAGTTTGGCTGTGCGTGAAACATTGCCCTGGGCGCGTTGCAGGGCCTGTTCAATCATGCTGCGCTCGATTTCGGCGAGTTTGTCCTTGAGCGAAATGCCCTCAGGCGGCAGCACGTCCAGCCCCCCTTGCGCGAGCATGATGATGTCTTCGACATTGGTTTCTTCACGCGTGGGCGCTTGCTCCATCTCAGCCAACACCTCAGCCGGCGGCGTCAGCGCCTGGGTGACGACAACCGGGTGGCTGTCGCGCATCTCGTGCTGAAGGATGGCCAGCCCTTTGGGCAAAAAGCCGCGCGGGATGCCCATGAAATCCACTTGCTGGCCCGAGTACAAGGTGCTGAAACGGTCCACCAGGTTGGAGAGTTCCCGCACATTGCCCGGCCACTCGTAGCGCTGCAAAACTTGCACAAACACCGCGTCGAAGCGAATGGGGGTCTTGCCCGGCGCTGTGAAAAGCCGCGCGAAATGCTTCAGCAAGTCTTCGATATCGTCGGGTCGCTCGCGCAAGGCAGGCGTCTCGATGGGCAGTACGTTGAGCCGGTAGTACAAGTCCTCGCGGAATCGCCCGGCGGCTATTTCCTTCTCCAGATCACGGTGGGTAGCAGCGATGACCCGAACATCCACGGGGATCTGCCGGGTGCTGCCCACCGGGTCGATGGTGCGTTCCTGCAACACCCGCAGCAACTTGACTTGCATGTCCATCGGCATATCGCCGATTTCATCGAGAAAGAGGGTACCGCCGTGGGCCAGTTCAAAGCGGCCGACCCGATCGGCCACGGCTCCGGTGAAGGCGCCTTTGCGGTGCCCGAACAACTCGCTTTCCAGCAATTCCCGGGGAATGGCCGCACAATTGATCGGGACAAACAGATTGCCGGCCCGCTCCGACTGTTCATGCAGCGATCGCGCCAGCAATTCCTTGCCCGTGCCACTTTCCCCGGTGATCAACACCGTGGACGGGGAGCGGGCAATGGTGGCAAGCATGCTGCGCAAAGACTGCGCGCAGGCGCTCCCACCGATGAAATGTGAATGCGTTGTCATGAATCGGAAGCCGAAAGTGAATTGTGAAGCGTGCATTTTTCAGCGCAAGTCAACAAAAGTATCGATTCCTGAGATGACCCTGTGATCCCGCTGTTTATTTAAAGAAAACCCCGCTGCGGCCGAAACTGAGGCTGTAGCCCCTGTTGCGTTTCATCTTGACGATGCACCAGGGTGATTCATCGAATGCGGAGAAAAGTACTATGAAACGTTTGGCCACCACCCTCATGCTGACGGGTTTGACTGTGTTGACGGGCTGCCAATCCCTGGTTGCCGAAGCGCCCAAGGTGGTCGAGGTGGCTCCTCCCGTGGCGGCCCCCACCATGATTGCCCCCATGGTGGAAAAGCGCGAAACCTTCATGGCGACGGGCTATGCCGTGATCAGCGTGCAAAACCACAAGAACCCGGCCCAGCAGCGCCTGCTGGCCATCCGCGCGTCCAAACTCGATGCCTACCGCTCCTTGACCGAGCAGGTGTACGGCCAGCAACTGGATGCCAACACCACGGTGGCTGACATGACCGTGCTGAACGACACCTTCCGCACCCGCGTGGAGGGCGTGATTTATGGAGCCAACCTGGTGAGCATCACGCCGGTGGGTGAGGACACTTACGAAACCACACTGTCGCTGGACCGAGCGGTGGTTCAGGATCTGCGCACCCTGTACCTGACCCAGTTGGCCAGCCGTCGCCGCTGATCCTGGAGTTCATGGTGCTGCAATCGTTGACTCACGGCTGGCGAGGTGCGCTAGCGGTTCTGGCCCTGATGGCCGGCCCCGCACTGCAGGCGCAACCCCTGACGCCTGATGAGCAGTTGCAAGCCATCCGACAGTCTTTGGTGCAACTGGCCCTGGATGGTCCGACCGAAGTTCGCAACACGGCCTGGCTCGACGACCAAGGTCGCCTGCAAGACAGCAGCACTTTTCGCACCGGCATGACGGTGCGCGGTGTTCGCGTCATCGCATACGGGCGAGATGTCGACCAGCAAGCCACCGCGCAGGTCAGTGCCAACGCACATGCCGTCCCCGCTGCCAGCGCCAGTTGTGCCAAGGGAATGATGCCTGGGCAGCCGTGGCACCAGATGCAACTCGATTTGGCGGTGTCTCCCCAGGTTCCATTGGCCAACCGGCAACAAGCCCACCAGGTCGCACGTTATGTGCGCACGGTCATGCTGGAGCAGGGCCGGCGCTCAGCCGTGTGGCGCATGCAGGAAGCGGCAGTGCCTGCGAGTCCCTACGAGCGTGCGTTGAGCCTGCAAGGTGAACAACACGTGCCGTGGCGTGTGCAGCTATTGATTGCCCCCGCCTCTGAGTCACGCGACATGCCGCCCACGGTGTCCTTGCGCTGGCGTGCTGTGCACCGGCACGACCCCACCCTCGCGTTTGACCATGATGCTGTGGTGATGCTGGAGGAGCGGGGGGTGTCCATGCATCCGGATCGTTTGTCGGCGCAGGTGATGGCCGAGTTGCACACCACGGTGGAAGCTTTTCTGACGAGCGTGGAAAAACGCTTGTCGTGCCTGCCCCCGCAATTTCAAGTGCTCAACCGAGAAGGCTCATCCCGCTACCGCATTGCGGGGGGCCACACCAGTGGGCTCAAAGTGGGGGATCGACTGGTGATGGTGGATCCGCAAAAAATCCCGGGTCGCACGCTGGAGCCCAAGTCGCTGGATCGCATGGCCCTGGCGCAGGTCGACAGCCTGGGGCCTTACTATGCTGAACTCAAGCAGGTGGCGGGTCCGTCACTGCCTGCGGGCACGCCCTGGGTGGCCGTGCCTGTGATTCCCTGATGTGTTGGAGAGATACCATGTTTGACAACCTTGTTCGTTCATTCGCTGTTCCGGCGTGTCTGTGCCTCGGGCTCTTGGGGGCCGTGTCGGCGTCGGCGGCTGAGCCTGGCGCCGAGCCTGCCTCTAAAGCCAATTACGTGGTCAAGCCGGGTGATACCCTGGACAAGGTGGTACGCGCCGCCTTTCCCAACAGCCCGCTGCGGCCCGATTTGCTGCGCGACGAGATCACGCGCTTGAACCCGGCAGCGTTCACCAAGGGCTCGCCCAAGGTGTTGATGGCGGGTGCCAACCTGCAGTTGCCCGAGCATGATGCCTTGCTGAGCAAGCATTTGGGCAAGCCTCCCACCGTTAGTGGCAGCGCGGACACAGGGTCCGACGCGCGACGCCACTGGGTGCGTTATCCCTGATGTGCTGAACTGAACGTCCTGGCAGTATCCCTAGCATGCTGGGACCCGAAAACGTTCTCGGGGTGGCCCGTGTGCCGCCTGTCCAGTGGGATGCTCGCCCACTGTGGGTCGAGACGCGCGTGGCCGAGCAACTTGGCTTGCAAGATGGCCAGGTCATTCCTGCGGTGGTGGGGGTTCAGGAGGGTCGTGTCCGTTTGTGGTTGCGCGACTTTTCGTTCGGGATCCCCAATGGCTGGAATCTGAAGGATGGCGATAAGCCCTTTCTGCGCGCGAGCCAGACCCCCGGGGGTTGGGGCTTGCTCATCCAGTCCACGCCGTCCGATGGTGTGCTGCGCAGCCCCTCCCTGTTGCCCGCCGATGGCCTGGCGCGTGCGCGCGCCGGCGTGCTCGAGACAGGTGCCATCGCGCCCACGCCCTTGCAAACCCTGCTGGCCCAGCCCGAGGGTTTCTCCAAAGCGTTGACCTGGTTACAGCCCGGCCTGTTGTCTGTCTTGAGCTCATCCCCAGAAATTGCCAACTTGCTGTTGCGTTGGGATGCCATGAGCCTGAGCATGGCAAGCCTGCGCACCGATGCGCTCAAACGGGCTATCCTGGCGCAAGGACGCTCGGTGGAAAATAGACTCAGCAAGGGCGAGACCGTTGAGCCCGATGTCAAATCCCTATTGCGTCAACTGCTTAACTTGCTGAGCAACCAGTCGGACGAAACGGTGTCGGACAAAGTCCTCAAAGAATTGCGACAGACCGTGGAGGAGATGGACCGAAGCCAAGCCCAGGCGACCCAAGCCCAATTGCGCGGTGAACTGTCCCTGCACCTGGTGTTGCCCTTCCTGGATGCGGACCCCGTCACCCTCCACATCCATCAAGACCGCGCGTCAGCGGAGGACGAGGCCCCCCCCTTCAGCGTCGACATTCACTCCCGAACCCGTCTGTTGGGGGAGTTGTGGCTGCACACCCAGGTGTCTCAGCGCAAGCTGATCGATCTCACCATGTGGGCGCAACGCGAAGACATTGCTGAACAGGCGCGTCTGCGCAGCCCCCAACTCCATGCCGAACTGGCCAGTGTGGGCCTGAATCTGCGGTCGTTTCAGATTCACCATGCCAGCCGACCTGGTCATCAGTTGACGCACGCTGGCAATGACCTCGGATACGTCGTGGACGCACGGGCATGAGGTGGGCATGAAGCGACCCCGTCAAATGCTGGAAGCGGTGGCCCTGGAATACGGGCGCTACAAAACCCCCCGCGTCACCGCTCGGGGCCACAACGATGTGGCGCTGCAATTGATCGAGGCGGCACGACGTCAGGGCATTTATGTGGCGGAGGATCCGCAGTTGCTGGCCTTGCTCAGCCGGCTTGAAGTGGGCGAGGAAATTCCGCAGGAGCTGTACACCGCCGTGGCGGTGATTCTCTCGTGGGTCTACTGGCTCAAAGGTATGAAGCCAGGGGATGAAAAGCGTCAGACTTCGCTGTAACCGCGGCTGCTTCGCCGGCCGCGTCGAACTTTACCCAGGCGGTCGTACACCTCGAGGGAGCTGGTCGGGTCGTTCATTTGCAAGCTGTCGAGGGCGCCACGGATGGCGTCGAGCTTACGGATCAGAAGAATTTCATTGCGCTGGTGGAGCTGGCGGCAGCTTTGCATCTGCGCACGAAAGCCGTCCCAGCGGGTATCCAGTAAATCCGCGTCGGACTTGTCCTGGATGCCAGTGATGCTGCCCAGGCGTTGGAGCATCTCGGTCTTGGTTTGCACCAGGGATTCGAAACGGTCGAGCTCCTGGGCTTTGAGAGCATCGAACTCCTGCTCGAGCAATTGCTCAAGCTCTCCCACGCAGGCCAATGCCTGGGGCAAGGCTTGAGGGTCGGACAAGGCGTTCAACGCGGTCATGGGATCAGCCCGTGATCATCTGCTCAAGCGCGACGAAGCTCTCGGCAATGCGGCGCGGGTTCAGCGGGTAAGAGCCGTTCTTGAGTGACTCCTTGATGGCTTCCACCTTGCTGCGGTCGAATTCGGGTTGGCTGTTGACGCGCTGGTTGACATTGCTCAGGGCGAGGGTGTCCGAGTCGACAGACTTGCGTTCGGCGGCTTTGTTCTGGGCGGCCGGGGCGTGGCTGGACACAGCCTTTTTGTCGGCCTTGTCCGCTTTATCGACCTTGTCGGCCTTGTCGGTGGCCGTGCGGGCCGGGCCCACGTTGGGGGGCAACCGGGACACCTGATTGGAAATCGGATCGGTCATGTTCTGTACTCTCTCTGTTGAAGGTCGGATAAATCCTTCCTTGGCCTCTGCAGCATCGGCACGATGGCCAATAACTTTAATCCATCAGAGGTCAAAAAAAGAAATGATTGAAATGAATCCTTAAGGTTTAAATTCCTTTGGCTGAGCTGGGACCACTGACCACGGCACTGATCATGCGCCCAGATTCCAGGTTCTTGAGCCGGATCTGCTCGCCCATCAGGCCGTCTTGCTGGGCTTCCGCCCGAACCGTGATCTGAAAACCGCGCCCCTCGCCCACCGAGACCAGCACTTGCTGGCCGCGTTTGACCAGTTGGGTCGGTTTGACGTCATAGCTGCGCAAGGGGGTGTTAGCCGGCCAGTCGCGCAGCAACTCCATGTTGTGTACATCCCGCGGATCGCCCACGAGTTGGGTGTCGCTGGCGGGCAACGCCTGGGTGGTGGCTTGGAGCAAACCCGGCTGGATGACGGTGCCACGCTTGAGCATGTGGGGTGACACCCAGACAGTGCGCATGACCAAACCCGGTGTGGTGGCCGGGGCAGGGGCAGCGTTGGCGACACCACGCGTGGTCACTTGTAAAAAGAGTTGCCAAGTCGGGGCATCGCAGCGCGCGCGCACCGACTGACGAGTTTGAAACGGATAGTCAAAACGCACCTCTTGCTCACAGGCGGGTACCTTGAGTCGGGTGTCCAGCGGTGCCACCACCAGTTGATCCAACGGCACATTCTGGTTTTGTGCCACCCACACCTTGGCTTGTTGCAGCACAGCTTCCTGGGCTTTGACCATCGAGCTCGCCAGGGTCAGTCCCCACAGCATGCCCAGGGCACACCCGGCCCGCCACCAGGCGGTGTTGGGATGGCGGCCATGGCGGCGGTCAGTGTGGATAGGGAGGCACAACATTTGCATTCGTCGGTGTTGAGGCTAGGGTGTTTGACAGTTTTTCGTCGTATGCCCAAGCCGCATGCAAATTCGATACCAACTTTGCAGACCCGATCCAAGGTGAGCCATGGCAATCCATATTGATTCAAATACGTTGTCAAAAACTGAATTTTTAACCCAAAAGAATTCAGATGATTTGGTTCGCCTACCGATATCTGATGCTGGTTCAAGCCTGAATTTCAGTCGCGTGCTGGGTGACGCCCGTTCGACAATTCGACTCAACTCGCTGCAATCTTTGCCGCCAGACTCCACGGTGGTCAAAAGTGGCGACACCTTGTCGGGTATCGTCAAACAGTTTTTGAACAGCCGCGGTGTGAACCCCTCCACGTCGGACATTCAACGCCTGGCCCAGGACGTGGCGCAGGCCAGTGGCATTCAGAACGCCAACCGTATTTATCCTGGGCAACGCATTGCCTTGGGCACACTGCATGCCTTGTTGCCGGGCGCTACGTCCAACTTGGCGGCGCTGGACAAGACCTTGCCGCAACAGTCAGCCGGCTTCAGTGCGACGGTCCCCACACCAGCCAATGGCGTGGAAAGCAACTCCTTGGTGCCCAACACCCAGTTGCAACTGCTGACCCGCATCGGCAATCAGGCGCATCCCGTCTTGCAAAAGACGCTGGACCGGGCCGTCGAAAAAGGGTTCATTCCGCCAAAAGAGCGCCAGGCCGTGTATGACCGTATCTTGCAGATGGCCACGGAATACAAGTTTTCGCCCGATGATTTTGCCCGCATGACCTTGATGGAAAGCGACGGCATGAACCCGAAGGCCAGTAACAGCCGATGCCACGGCATCATCCAGTTTTGTGACGGTCCAGACCGCGGAGCCGCCAGTGTGGGCTTTGGGCAAAACCCCAAAGCCATCTTGAACAAGAGCGTGTTGCAGCAACTCGATCTGGTCGCCAAATATTTTGACGACACCGGCCTCAAAAACATGGGCCCGGCGGGGCTCGATGATTTGTACCTCACGGTCTTGACGCCCGCTGCCCGGCAAGAGACTCGACAACAGGCCAACCTCAACATTCCCGGTAACCAGGCTGCGCATCTCTATGTGAACCGTGATGTGCGTGCCGGTATCACGCGTCAGTCGATTCTGCAGGGCTTGCATCAAAACGCCAACGAGCGGCTGGGGCTGGACTCGCCGCCCACGATGCAGCCGGTATCCGGTAATGTCACCCGGGTGCAGGCACTCAAGGTCAGTGCTTACGCCAACGCCTCCGCTTTGGTGACTCGTTAAGCGGCAAGCTTTCGCCGCTCCTGCCGCCCATGGGCAGCCGTTTGCCACTGGCAGGCCAGCGCGCAGGGTCATCCTGGCCCCTATTGCTCTCCATGGCCCTTTTTTGACAGGGCACGGTTTTTGCAAATATCGATTCGAGGTCTTGTCACTTGAGGCCGAAGACCCGAAACATCGCGAGAACTCCTGGGGACGATGATGGACATATTGAACACTGCGTTTGGCATCCATGAGCAGGCTCTGAAAGTCAGAAGCCAGCGCATGGAGGTGCTCGCGCGCAACATTGCGAACGCCGACACCCCCAATTTCAAAGCCCAGGACCTGGACTTCAAGGCCATGCTGAAAGAAGTCAAGAAAGACTATCTGACCGCTACCCACAGCAAACACTACGCCGCCGTGGCAGACGCGCCTGACAACGGCATGCGGTACCGGACCCCCTTCAACTCGTCATTCGATGGCAACACCGTCGAGATCAGTGTCGAGCAGGCCCAGTTCGGTAAGGCCGCCGGCGACTACCAGGCCACCTTGCAGTTCCTGGAGAACCGCATTAGTGGCATTCGCAAGGCGCTGCGAGGAGAGTGAACATCATGAGAAGCCTGGACAGTGTTTTTGGAATTGCTGGCACCGCGCTCAATGCGCAGATGGTGCGCATGAACACCACCGCCTCCAACCTGGCCAATGCCACCACCGTGGCGGGCAGCGAAAAGGATGCGTTTCGCGCCAAGCGCCCGGTATTCAAGGCCTTGCTCGAAGAAGAAATGACCCACGCGGGCGCCCCCTACCTGGGTGGCGTCAAGGTGGACATGGTGGCCGATGACCCGACCCCCATCCGCAGCCTGCATGACCCCGGCAACCCGATGGCAGACGCCAACGGCTATGTCTATCTCTCCAACGTGAATGAGATGCAGGAGATGGTGGAAATGATGTCGGCGTCACGCTCCTACCAGAACAACGTGGAGGTGGTGAACACCGCCAAGCAACTGATGATGCGCACACTTGACATCACCAAAGCCTAAGTGAACCAGGACACGCCATGACGACCACCACCACCTCTCAACCCGCACTGCCCAGTGGCATCGTGCGCTTTGAAGATTACACCGCGAAGAAAAAATTGACCCCTCAGAGTACCGAGATGGGTCAAAACCAGTTTCTGACGCTGTTCACCACGCAGTTGAAAAATCAAAATCCGCTCGACCCGATGAAGAACGAAGCCTTCGTTGCACAGTTGGCCCAGTTCTCTCAACTCGAAGCCACCACGGCCATGAAGAACAGCCTGGACAGCATGGTGTCGAGCATGAAGTCCGACCGCATGCTGGCGGGTTCGTCCTTGATTGGTCGCAAGGTGGCGGTGCCCGACGGACCGGCCACGCTGCTCGGCGGCCAGCCGGTGACAGGCTCGGTGGATCTGCCCACCGGCGCCGATGGCGTGAAATTCGAGGTCTACAACGACAAGGGCCAGTTGGTCCGCTCACAGATCTTGGGCGCTCAGACCACCGGCACCATGAACCTCAGCTGGGACGGTCTGGACGACAACGGCCAGGCCATGGCCGATGGCAACTACCGATTCAAGGTCACCGCAAGCAGCAATGGCGTGACCAGTACCCCCACAGTCAATACCTTGAGCACGGTGCGCAGTGTCAGCAGCGCCGGCACGGCCGACGATGCCTGGTTGCTGGGTGTCGATGGCGGCAAGACCATCAGCCTCAGCGATGTCAAACGCATTGGCTATTGATTTTTCTCACTATTTTTCATCAGTTGTCTGATCATCTCGGAGCACACGCACCATGTCCTTTTTTACCGCACTGACAGGTCTTAACGCCGCCACCGCTCAGCTGGCCGTGACCAGTAACAACATCGCCAACGCGGGCACCGTGGGTTACAAGCGATCGCGCACCGACTTCGGCGACATTTTTGCCACCTCGCCGTTGCAAAAAGCCACATCGACTATCGGTCAGGGTGTGTCGCTCAAGGGGGTAAAGCAGGAATTTAGTCAGGGTAACGTGAGCTTCTCGTCCAACACGCTGGACCTGGCGATTACCGGTGACGGTTTCTTTCCCCTGAAATCCGCTGACGGTTTCCAGGACATCTACACGCGTAACGGATCGTTCATGATGAACGACCAGAACAACGTGGTGAACTCGGCAGGGCAACGATTGATGGCGGCCTCGGTCGATAGCTCGGGTAAAGCCAACCTGAGTGACCAGAACGTGCTGACCATTCCGCAAAAGACGACGGGGCAGGCCAACGAAACCACGCTCATCAAGTTGGGATTGAACTTCCCAGCGGATGCAAAGGTGATCGACTCGACCTTCAATCGAAACGACCCCAACACCTACAACAAGAGCACGGCACTCACGGTGTACGACCAGGGTGGTAACGGCTATCTGGCCACGGTGTATTACGTCAAGACGCAAAACGCCAGTGCGAGCAAGCCCACCAACAAGTGGCAGACCTATGTGTACATCGGCGACTCGCTGGTGAGCGCTTCGCTGCAGCAGTCCACCGACGCGACGGGCCAGAAGATGTACGTCAACAAGTACGGACAGCTCAAGCCCGAGAGTGAGGTGAGCGATTTGCTGGTGAACAGCAAGACGCAGAAATTCGCGCTCGATGATCTGACCGATGTTCGCACCTCGGTACCCGCCAGCGTGGTGAGCAACAGCTTGCCCAACGTGTACATCAACGCCGACGAATTGGGGGCCAATTTTTCATACGCCACCCCTGCTGAGCTGGCCACGCTGCTCAACGGCACTACCGGCACAGACGGTAACAGCACAGGGGGCCTGAAGAACTTCATGACTGTGTCGATCGATGGCAGCAAGGATGTGACTCTGGACATGAGCCGACTGGCGGGAACCAAGCTGACGGGCACGCAACTGGCCAAAGAGCTGACCAACGAATTGAATTACAAGTTTGGTGACGAGCGCTACTTCGACTTGACCACCATGCAAACCACCACAGCAGCTAACTCCAACAAGATTGTCCTGGCCTACAACTACGACGCCAAGGGAGCGGGTCAGCCGGATTTGGCGATCGATCTGAGCAACCTCAAAACCACCCAGAAAGATGGCACGGCATTGCCAGTGGGGGGTACACCTGCCTCTGCGAACCCCGCCAAAATCACCACCAATGAGCTGGTAGCGATTGTTCAGGCTCGCCTTGACAAAGCGGTGGCAGACTATAACGGGACATCGCCGGCACCTGCTTCGCCGGTACCGAGCTTCACGGTGTCGTACGACCCTGTGTCCCGCGGATTCAAGTTCAAGCCCAACAGCGATGTCACCGGCACCTTGGGCATCAAGTCTTCGCTCAGCACCAACAGCATTTTCGGGTTGGCCACGTCATTGACAGACCTCACGGCTGCCGATGGCAGCTACCCGGGATTGATTGGACCCAACGGCGATTTTATTCAACCTGCCGCTGAACAGCGCTATGGCCTCAAAGTCGAATTCGACACGGTGAAGCAAAACTTTACGATTTCCTCGGGCACCACGGGCGACGCCTCCACCATCAAGGTGACCGTGCCCAAGGACGGTCTGGCACAGACCTATATGGGTCTGGATGTGACCACCGAAATCAAGACGACGGCCGAGGCTGTGCGAGGTGTTGCCTCTACCCCAGCCATGGTCACCGGATCACCGGTGCAGATCAACATCAACAACAACTTCACGGTGGATGTCACCAACAACAAATTCGTGGTGGCCGTGGATGATGTCAAAGGCACGGTGGAATTGCCGTTGGGCAACACCTACACCCTGGACAGCTTCAAGTCGGAGCTTGAAAAACGCATCAATCAACTCGCAAATGCAGAGGGCAGCTCGGTGTGCGGGGTGACGGTGGGATTTGATCGTGCCAAGAACGCATTCACCTTCACCACCGGAACCGCTACCTCCAACTCCTTCATCAAGGTGTCAGGCTCCTCAACCTGGGGTCTGGCTAACCTGGATGCCGGTCGTGGTCAAACCACCACCTGGATCAAACCGACCCAGTTCAACGAGTTGGTGGACGGTGTGCCGGTGGCCAAGTACATCGACGAATTTGGCAATGAAACTGCCAGCGCCGACGGCTTCAAGTCGTTGCCGGCCTGGTCGCCTGTATTTCTCGACCGCGGTGAACTGACCTTCGACACGGGCGGTAACTTGGTATCCCCCCGGGGCGGTTCACAACTCGATACCGTGTACCTCGCAGACGGTAAGGGTGCTTTGACCATCAACATCGACTATTCCAAGTCGACCCAGTATTCGTCGCCCTATGCGGTGCTTTCACAGTCTCAGGACGGTTCACCCGAGGGTGATCTGGTGGGCTTGAGTATCAAGGACGACGGCTTGGTCACCGCCAGCTACTCCAACGGTTCGCAGTCGTCTCTGGGCAAGGTGGTGCTGGTGAACTTCTCCAACTCTTCCGGTTTGCGCCAGATTGGTGACTCCAGCTTCTACGCCAGTGCGGAATCCGGTGAGGCCAAGATCGGTGAAGCCGGTTCAGCCGGTTACGGAACCATCCGTTCCGGTGCCACCGAGCGTGCCAACGTTGACCTGACGACCGAACTGGTGGACCTGATCACTGCCCAGCGTAACTTCCAGGCCAACGCCAAGGCGATTGAGACCAACACCACGCTGACCCAGACCATCATTCAGATCCGTGCTTGATCACGCCTGACCTGACCCCTTGAGTATTCATCATGGACCGTCTAGCCTTCAACGCCGCTGCCAGCGTCAATGAACAGCGCCTGGCCCGCCAGGTGCTGGCGCACGAGATTGCCAACGTCAACACCACCGGCTTCAAGCGCAGCTATGAGGTGGTGTTGCAGGCCTACAAGGCCGACGGTCAGGGCTTTGACTCGCGGCACCAGCCGCAAATTGTCAGCAAGGACCAGATCCAGCTCAAGCCAGGTCCACTGATTGCCACCGGACGTGATCTCGACATCTTGCTGAACGACAGCACCGTGTTGGGGGTGAATGCTCCCAATGGCGAAACGGCCTTTACCCGCCGGGGCGATCTGCGTGTGAATGCCAGTGGCGTGCTGGAGAACGGCGCGGGCCATGTGATTCGTGGCGATGGTGGCCCCATCAATGTGCCCCCTGGTTTTAAGGTGAATATCGCCGAGGACGGGGGCGTCTATGCCTACGATCCCCAACAGCCCGGCATCCCTCAGCCGGTGTTGATTGACCGACTGCAGCTACGCGATGCCAGCCAGACCCCCCTGGCCCGTCGCGAAGATGGCTTGTTCCGGGTTGACGGCCAACCGTCTGGCGCGGATTTTGCAACTGGACCTTTGCCGACATCGGTGACCGTCAAAGCCCTGGAAGGCAGCAACGTGAACCCGATGGAGGCGATGGTCAAGCTGATCGAGCAAAGTCGCTCGTTCGAGCACCAGATCCGGACCATCAAGGAGGGCAAGTCCAACGACGAGTCGGGTGCCTCCATGATGCGTTTGCCGGGATGATGAACTGATGAGGTAACTATGGACGCAGCACTGTGGGTTTCGAAGACGGGTCTGGATGCTCAGCAGACCCGCATGAACGTCATCTCGAACAACCTGGCCAACGTCAACACCACAGGCTTCAAGCGCGACCGCGCCATTTTTGAAGACTTGCTGTACCAGAACATCCGCCACGCGGGCGGCCAGACCACGGTCAACACCCAGGCCCCGACCGGCCTGATGCTAGGTACGGGTACCAAGATCGTCGCCACCGAAAAGTTGCACGCCCAGGGCAACATGATCAACACCCAGAACCCTCTGGATGTCGCCATCATGGGCGACGGTTTCTTCCAGATTGCGCAACAGGACGGCACGATTGCCTACACGCGCGACGGTTCGTTCAAGCTCTCGGCCACCGGGCAACTGGTGACTTCCACCGGCTTTTTGCTGCAGCCTGAAATTGTCATTCCCAACAACGCCGCCAGCGTGTCCATTGGGCGCGACGGCTCTGTGTCGGTGGAATTGGTGGGGGGCGCTGGCCAACAGGTGCTGGGGCAGATCCAGATTTCCCGGTTTGTGAACCCGAGCGGCTTGAAGCCCCTGGGCAACAACCTCATGGCTGCGTCGGCCTCCAGCGGCGCGGCGCAGCTCTTGCAGCCCGGCGTCAACGGTGCCGGCGTGCTCAACCAGGGTTCGCTTGAAGCCTCCAACGTAAACGTGGTGGAGGAAATGGTCAACATGATCGAGACCCAGCGCGCCTACGAAATCAACTCCAAGACGATCTCCTCGGTCGACGGCATGTTGAAGTACCTCAACCAGAACCTGTGAAGTGTCGTCATGAAAGCCTTTGTCCTGTTGTCGTCAGTGCTCTTGTTGCAGGCTTGTGCCGGCGTCAACGAGCCCATGGCCGTGCTCGAGCCCTCGCCCGAGTTCGCGCCGGTGTACCCGCTGTCCAACAATGCCACGCGTCCTGTGACGGGGGGCATTTACAGCAACCGACCCAGCGATTCCTGGTTTGGCCGCGGCCGCAACTACCAGGTGGGCGACTTGATCACCGTGTTGCTGAACGAATCCACGCAGGCGGCACGCTCACAAAACTCTGACATCAGCCGCGAATCCAAGAACACGGCCACGCCCTCCGGGCTCAACACCCAGTTGGGCAAGCTGAACCCCGCGCTGCAAGGCATCGATCTGAGCCAATCGGCCATCGACTCCAAGGGCAAGGGCACGGCGGACCAGAAGGCCAGCCTGGTGGGATCGGTCACGGTCACCGTCATCGACATCCTCGCCAACGGCAACCTGGTGGTACGGGGCGAGAAAAAGCTCGGACTCGCTGAAGGCACCGAAGTCATTCAAGTCGCGGGTGTCATTCGACCGCAGGATGTGGGGCCCAACGGCACGGTGCAGTCGCTGCGCCTGGCCAATGCCCAGATCGCGTATCGCGGCACCGGTGACCTGGCCAACGCCACCAAGGTGGGTTGGGGCACCAGCCTGCTGCACAAATTCTGGCCCTTCTGACGTTGAAGTAACCGATGGACCGATTGATGTCTATGTCTCATTTGTTTCGCATGATTCGCTGGTGCCTGCTGTCTGCGCTGTGTCTCGCAGGCCAGGCTGCCATGGCCGACCGTGTCAAGGACTTGACCACGGTGGCCGCCCAGCGCCCCAACATGCTGATCGGTTTTGGTCTGGTGGTGGGTTTGCAGGGCACGGGCGACGACGCCTCGGTGCCGTTCACTACCCAGAGCATGAAGGCCCTGCTGTCTCAGTTGGGGGTACGCATCGACGGCCCGTTGTCGGACTTTGAACAAGTCACCTCCACCAGCCGGATCGACATCAAGAACACCGCCGCGGTGATGGTGACCGCCGAACTGCCGGGCTTTGCCAAGCCCGGGCAGCGGGTGGACATCAACGTGTCTGCCATCGGCAAGGCCAGCAACCTCAGGGGCGGCAACCTGGTGCTGACCGCCCTGCGTGGGGTGGACGGCGAGATTTATGCACTGGCCCAAGGCAACTTGACCGCCACCGGCATTGATGCCCAGGCGGCGGGCTCCAAGGTGGCTATTGGCGTGCCCACCTCGGCACGTATTCCAGGCGGCGCCATTGTGGAGCGCCTGGTCGACAACCCCTTCGACAAGGCCGAGAAGATCGTGCTCAATTTGCGTGACAACGACTTCTCTACCAGCGCGGCGATCGTGAACGCTATCAACGCCAAATTTGGCGGCGATGTGGCCGAGGCCCTGGACGGTGTGTCCATCGCGGTGCGCGCGCCCATGGATCTGAACCAGCGCGTGGCCTTCATGAGCATGCTCGAGAACATCGACGTCAAGCCCGGCGAGCCGCCCGCGCGTGTGGTGATCAACTCGCGCACCGGTACCGTGGTCATCAACCGCGCCGTGCGCGTGACGGCCGCAGCCGTCTCACACGGCACCATCTCGGTGGCCATCAGCGCCACCAACGAAGTCTCCCAGCCCAATGCCTTGTCGCAGGGCCAGACCACCGAGGTACAAAACGCCCAGGTCAATGTGAGCGAACCCAACAAGCCGATGTTCCTGTTCCAGCCGGGCGTAGACCTGCGCGACATCGTGGACGCGGTGAACCAGGTGGGCGCTTCGCCCTCGGCGCTCATCGCTATCCTGGAAGCCTTGAAGAGCTCGGGCAGCTTGCGCGCCGAGCTGGTCATTATCTAACCCGCGCGTGTGACCCCATGAACGACGCCGCTCCCCTCACTTCCGCCCGGTCCTACCTGGACTTCTCGGGCCTGGGCGAGCTGCGTGGCAAGGCCCAACGAAACGACGACTCGGCGCTGCGCGAAACCGCGCAACAGTTCGAGGCCATGTTCATCCAGATGATGCTCAAGTCCATGCGCGACGCGAGCAACGAGATGAAGAGTGACCTGGTGCAATCGGATGCCGCAGAAACCTTCGAGGGTATGTACGACAAGGAAATGTCGGTCAAGCTCGCCCAGCGCAATGCGCTGGGACTGGCCGACTCCATTGTGCGTAATGTGCAGCAACGACAGGCCGTGGTGGCGGCGGCGGATGCGCTCAAGCAGCGGGGCGCTACGGGCATTCCGCTCAACCCTCCGGTCAATGCCATGCCACTCTCGCGTGGCGAGGCCAAGCCCATCCCGTTCACCAAGCCCTACATCAAGCCGCTGCCGGTGATGCCACAACTTTCCCCAGAGGTGAAGCATGAGTGACATCCTGGGTATCACCAGTGGTGCAGTGTCCGCGTATCAGCGGATGCTCAGCACGGTTAGCAACAACATCGCCAACGTCAGCACGGACGGGTACTCCCGCCAGAGCGCATCGCTGGAATCAAACCTACCGGCCAAGACCGGGGCTTCGTATATCGGGACTGGTGTGATGTTCAGCGCCGTCAAGCGCGCCTACGACGAATTTGCCGACAGCAACCTGCGCAAGAGCACCAGCGACTTGATGGGCCAGGAGCCCATGGTGACCTACTCGCAGCGCGTGATCGACATCATGGGCGACAAGAGCATCGGGTTGAACTCGGCGCTCGACACCTTCTTCGGTGCCGCCTTGGACCTGTCGGCCGACCCGGCCTCCACCGTACAGCGCAGTGCATTCTTGCGCGCTGCTGAGGGCTTGACCTCGCGCTTCTCAGAGCTCTCTGGGCAGTTGAGCCTGATCGGGGACGAGACCAGCCAGTCCATCGAGAGCGATACGGGGCAACTCAACAGCCTGACGAACCAGTTGGCCCTGGTCAACGTCCAGCTCAGCAAGGAGGCCGAGACCAAGAACCAGCCGGCCGAGTTGCTGGACCGACGCGACCTGCTGCTGCGTCAAATGTCGGAATTCGCGGCCGTCAAGACCAAGTTCCTGCCCAGCGGGGTGGTGAGCGTGAGCCTGGGCTCGTCTATTTTGCAGTCCGTCGTCGTCGACGGAACCAATGCCCGCCCTATCGGTATCGACACCAGCAACGGAAAGTTGAATTTTGTGCTGGATCCGTACGGCGATGCCCAGCCGGTAGAGAACATCAACAGTGGCAAGCTAGGTGGCATGAGCCGTTTCATCAAGCAGGTGCTGGACCCGGCACACGACAACCTGGATGCACTGGCCAAGGTGGTGATCGATCAGATCAACCAGATCCAGCGCAGTGGCGTGGATGGCTACGGGCAGATGGGGCAGGACTTGTTTGCCGTCAACACGAGCGCCTCCCACCTGGCAGCAGGCTTGAGCGTCGCGCTCAGTGACCCGCTTCGCATTGCGACGGGCGCACAGTTCCGAGTGACTGAGGGCGCACAAAATATCGACACCGTGCGAGCCAGCGTGAGTTACACGCCCTCGGACGCGGCAACGCTGGTGAGCAACCCTGGCCTGGTCAACAACGGTAGTGTTGATTCGGGTGTACCCGTCAGCATCACTGCAGAGGAAGGCTTCCGGCACATCGCGGATGTTGCGCCGGGGGCTGTCTCGCCCACCTTGTATCTGGACAACGCCACGGACGACCAGCAGCTGCAGATCATGACGGCCGATGGTCGTCACATTGCGGGCAGTCCATTGAGCCTGGCCAATCAATTGCTGCTGATCGATCGCAAGAACAACTACCCTGAGGGCACGCAGTACAGCGATCAGTACCTGAACCAGTCTGGTGCCAAGGGCTTCGAGGGCTTGTCGGTGTTTTACGGTGCCAAGGCGCAAGTGACGTCCGCGCAGATGTACGACGCCAATGGCAACCTGCTGTCTGGCAGCACCCAGCCGGCGACCATCGTAGGCGATCGTGTGTTACGACCGGCCACCAGCTACACCATCCTAGCCAGCGCCTACAAAATCAATGGCGTAGACTGGCCGAGCAGTTCGCTCACGATCACCAACGCGGAAGAGCAAATCCCGGAAAAAATCGCTGAGAGTATTGAGGACATCGCGCCGGGCGTGCATGCCCAGGCCTACAACCAGGTCGAGTTCGATACCTCGGCGCTGCAGTTCGGTAAAACGCTGAAGATCAATACTGTCGACATTACCTTGGCAACAGACCAGACAAGCCTCCAAGGATTGATCGATCGCATCAACTTTTTCAAGAGCGACACCAAGGTAGAGGCCAAGCTGGGCGAGCGGGGTCAGTTGGTGCTGGAGAACACTGCCAGCCAGGGCGGTCGAGACATCGTGCTGTCGTCCAATCCTATTGGGCAAGCGAATATTCTGGGCGTCGTCGATCAGACCTACACCGGCATGGTGCGCGTGACCCGGGATCTGGATGACCCCAAGAGTTCCTCGCTCAAGATTGAGCTCGGTCAGAACGGTTCGGACAGCATGCTCCTGCCGACAGGCCTGAGGTTGGGCACAGCCGAACCGCTGATGTTGCTGCCGCACCCCGCGGTGCTGGAGGGCGGGCGTGTGCCGTTGCCGGCGCAGGTCAAGCTGATCGAGGCCGGCAGCTTGGTGCTCAACAAGGTGGCGTTGCCCAAACTCGAACTCACCGGCCTAGAGGCGGATACGGTCCAGACCATGGCCGACTGGATCAACGGCGCCCAGGTGCCCGATGTCACGGCTGTCGCGTACAACGAGGTGCAGCTTGACATCAAGAAGCTGGACCTTAGCAAGGATTTGTACATCAACGGTGCTGCGATCTCGACCGCAACCTCGCGGCTCTCCGACGTGGCCGATCTGATCAACACCATTCAGAGTGCCGACATTGGGGTGCATGCCCGTGTGGGGGAGTTGGGTCAGTTGATCATCGAGAACGATGAGGCCTCGCAGGGCAAGAGTATCGTCATCTCTGGCGTCAGCAGCGCTGTGGGGGGTGTCAACGCGCTGGGTATCAAGTCCCAGACCTACACCGGCATGCTGCGCATCACCCGCGACATTTCCGATCCGGCGAATTCCGACCTACAACTGGGATTTGGATCGAACGGCAAGCCGTCTCAACTCGCCTCGCTTGGCTTGCGCACGGGGGCTTATATTGAAGGCCAGGTCACCGATACGCTCAAGGTGTTTGTCGTGGGCGCTGGCACACGTTCCAGTGTTGCCGCCAGTTACTCGGGCGAACCTTTGGACATGTCGGCCAAGCTGCGCGCCCAGTCCCTCAGCATTCGCTTCACTGCATCGGACCGCTACGAAATTGTGGACGCCAAGACGGGCGTGCAACTGGTCGACCGCTACTACCAGGCCACCGGACAGCCCGTGACCGTGCAGTACCAGGGCCTGTCGGTGACGCTCACCAGCAACCCCAAGGCGGGCGATGTGTTCAACATCGACGGTAACCAGAACGGCCTGGGCGACAACCAAAACATGATGGCCATGGTGGAGCTCTCCAGGCAGAAGGTGGTCGGTAACAAGACCTTGGGCGACGCCTACATCGACCAAGTGAACTCGGTGGGCAGCTACGCCCAGCAGGCCAAGATCACCCAGGACGCCCTGAAGGTGGTCAACGAGCAGGCCATCGCCTCGCGTGACAAAGTCTCGGGGGTCAACCTGGACCAGGAGGCCGCGGACCTGATTCGTTTCCAGCAGGCCTACCAGGCCGCCGCCAAGGCCATGCAAATCTCGAGTCAGCTGTTTGATTCCATCATCCAGGTGCGCTGAACCTTAGACGGATGACACCATGAAAATCTCCACCAGTCTTTTCCTGAACCGTGCGGCCGGCCAGATCGGCGACATCCAGGGCAGCCTCTCCAAGATACAGGAGCAGCTCTCCACGGGCAAGGAGATTGTTCGCCCCAGCGACGCGCCCGACAAGGCCGCGGTGGTCACGCGCCTGGAGTCCGCACTCTCCAAGCAGGACAACTACAAGAGCGCGCTGAACATGATCAAGACCCGGCTGGGCTTTGAGGAGACCTCGCTCACCAGTGTGAGCGACGCCCTGGCCCGTGTGCGCGAGCTCGCCATCCAGGCCGGCAACGACACCCTGGGCGCGCAGGACCGGCACTCGATCGCCCTGGAGCTCAAATCGCTGCGCGACCAGATCCTGAGCTACGCCAACACCCAGGACACCAACGGGCACTTCATCTTCGCGGGAGGTCGCGGTGACACGCCTGCCTTCGGCGACAACGGCCGGGGCCTGGTGGACTACCTCGGCGACCAGAGCCGCACCCAGGTGATCGTGGGCGACAACCGCCGCATGAACGCCAACCGCGCGGGCTCCGACGCCTTCGTGCGTGTGGTGCGCGACGACGGCAAGGGCAACCAGGTCGGTGCCGGGTTTTTCCAGGTGCTCGACGACCTGACCCAGGCGGTGGACGCGAGCAACAGTGCCGGCATCAAGCGCGGCATCAGCGAGGTCGACCAGCTTACCCTGGGCATCACCAATGGGCTGGCCCAGGTGGGCGCAGACGCCAACGTGGTGGACGCCCAGACCATCGTGCTCGAGGCCCTGACGCTGCAAATGAAGACCACCCTCTCGGAGACCCAGGACCTGGACTACACCACGGCCATCACCAAGATGAACCGCGACCAACTGGCCCTGGAGGCTGCGCAGAGCAGCTTCGCGAAGATTTCCAAGTTGAGTTTGTTCAACTACCTGGGGTGAAATTTTTTTGCTTGTCGATTCAAGTTTTCTTGATCTGTACCGACTCTGTGTCTGATTGACGTTCTAAAAGTACACCATGGCCACCAGTGCTGTCAGCTCCACGACCTCGGCCTCAACGGCCGCAGCGACGCTGAGCGCAAACTCTGCGAGCAGTGCCACTTCGGCGCAGGCCGCTAGCAAGGCGGCTGCTCAAAAGATCGTGACCTCACTCGGGTCGGGCTCGGGCGTGGACGTCAACTCATTGGCGCAGAACCTGGTGGACGCCGAGCGGATCCCCCGTCAGACGGCCATTCAGAACAAGATCGACAAGAATACCGCGCGCGTCTCGGGTCTATCGGCGATGTACTACATGCTGTCCGACCTCAAGGCCAAGCTCTCGGCCATGAAGGACAAGAGTGGCCTGAGCTCACTCACCGCCACCAGCAGCTCGAGCGCTATTTCGGCCACGGCCGCGCCAGGCGCGGTGGTGGGCAGCCACGAGATACAGGTCAATAAGCTCGCGACGGCCCAGCGCTTCAAGAGCTCCGGGTTTGCCAGCGAGTCGACCAGCATCAACAACGGCAATCCCTTCCAGGTCACTATCTCCAAGCCTGGCGTCGTCACGAGCACGGGCACGTCCGCCACGTCCAGTGCGGTCAATGGCCAGGTCGCCTCACTCTCGGGACTCAGCCCGAACGGGTTTTTCGACTACAGCGAGTTTTCGATAGTCATCGACGGCAACACGACGTTGACGGTGTCGCCACAGCTGGGGCTAAATTCGCTTGCCGATCTGGCTGCTGATTTGCAAAGCAAGCTGCAGGCAGATCCTGCAGGAGGCTCGATCACCGTCTCGGTGGATCCCACCGTCCCCGACCAGTTGAATATTGATGCGGGACCCACTCATTCCGTCTCGCTGCCGGCGTTCAAGCACTTCCCGCTGCACGTGGACGGCATCAGCTTTGGTTCGCCGACTGCGCTGGCCGGTGACTTCACCAACTTCTCGGTAGACCTCGACGGCCAAGCCACCTCGGTCGCTCTTCCCCCCGTCGGCGTCAATCCCGCGGACCCGGCCGACCCGGCCGTGCTCGCCCAGAGCATCGAGGACCAGTTGCCACGCGGCACGGGGGGACTTCAGCGTTACTTCGTGTCGGCGGTCGGCACGGCCAGTGACTTCCGTCTGTACCTCAAGGACTCAGAGGGTGGCACCGTCGAGAATGCTTTACTGACACCGGACGCGGCGGCGGTTGGCGTTTCTATTGGTATGTCGTCCGATGTGGGCCAGGCATCCCTGGGCTCACAGCGCGTGGCTTCTGTGTCGGGCATTGGTCTCGGTGGGGGAAGTGACTTCTCCAACTTTTCAATCATGGTGGATCCGCCGGGTGCGGTGGGCCCCACGGTGGTCCAGGTCACGCCCAGCAAGGGACTGACATCGTTGGCCGACCTGGCCAGCGACCTGCAGACCAAGCTGCGCACGGAGTCTGGGCTGAACGACTTCACGGTCACCCTTGACGCGACCAACTCTAATCAACTTAACTTCACCTCCGCCAGCGCGGAGGCAGTTTACGGTGCCGCATTCACAGCCGCGGAGAGTGGCGTTCACTTGGACGGCATCAAATTTGGGACGACACCGGCTGCCGACGATTTCAAGTCCTTCAGCGTGGTCATCAACGGCGTCACCCGAAGCTTTTCCCTCGGACCCACCGCAGCCACGGCGAGTGCCTTGGCCACAAATATCCAGACCGAGATTCAAAAGACGGACGCTGACGTCACGGTCGAGGCTGTGAGCAATGCCGGAAACTTCAGCCTCTACTTCAAGTCCTCCGCTGGCAAGACCTTCGCAATCCCCCAATTGTTGACCAACGTGGTGGACATGACGCCGCCCGTGGGCCTGTCGGGCGGAACCGCCAGTGCCGTGGCTGCTGGTGTCAAGACGGGTAGTTCGTCGGGCGCCACCCTGTCGGGCATCTCCCTCGGGTCTACGCCGCTGGTCTCCAATTTCAAGTCGTTCACGGTCACGATCGATGGAGCGGTCAAGACCGTCTCGATCAATCCTATCGACCCAGCAGCGTCGACCCTGCCCAACCTGGCGACTGAGGTACAGAGGCAGTTGCGACTGTTGATAGGAACCGACGACATCTCGGTGAGTGCCTCGGGCACTTCTTCGCTCAGCGTCTCCTCCGCCTCAGGCAAGACCGTGTCTGGGCCCATGCTCTCAGCCACGACGCTCAGCGGCGCGTCCTTTGCCACCAGCAACCCCACGACCAAGGACTTCCGCGGTTTTGGGCTGACCGTGGACGGGACCAACTTCACTATTCTGCCGTCGCCCAACGCCACCACGCTCGAGTCGTTGGCCGCGAACCTGCAGTTGCAACTTCGCAGCCAGGACGGCAAGAACGACCTCTCGGTGTCTGTGGCCAACGGCCAACTTCAGTTCTGGTCGGCCAGCGGACGGGCCGTCTCGAACCCTGTGCTGCTGACCAACACCTACGAGCTCACTCCCGCGGGACTGGCCCGCGCGATCAATGACAAGAAACTTGGCCTCACGGCCCAGGTGGTCAACACGGGCGAGGCGGGCACGCCCTACCGCCTGGTGGTGAGCAGCACGACGGGAAAGGACCAGGCGTTTGCCATCAGCAGCACCGCCAGTGCAGGCAACAGCCTGGGCTTTACCAGCATCTCGACAGCCGCCGATGCGGAACTGGTGGTCGACGGTGTGGCCATGTCCCGCAGCACCAACACGGTGACCGACGCCATCACCGGCGTCACGCTCAACCTCAAGTCGACCACACCGGCGGGAGACTCCCCCGTGCCGGCCAGCCTGGACATCGGTCTGGACACGACCTCGTTCAAGACCAAGATGACGGACCTGGTGACCTCGTTCAACGACACGTCGGACATCCTGAACCAGGTCTCTGACCCCAAGTCCACGCTCGACACCTACGGCGCAACGCTCGTGGGCGACTCCATCGTGCGCTCAGTCCGGCAGCAACTCCGCGCCATGTTCCAGGGCAACTCGTCCACACCCGGCACGACGGTCAGCGCCTTCTGGCAGATGGGTATCAAGATCGACGAGAAGGGGGTCATGTCGTTCGACAGTGCCACCTTCGAGACCACGATCCAGGCCAACTACACCGACGTCGTAAAGAGCCTCACCGGCAACTTCGACAACCTGAGCGCCTACAGCACGGCCCCGGCCGGCTTTGCGGGGGACGCGGTCAGGAAGCTCGGCAAGCTGCTGGACACGGCCTCCAACGGCGGCCCCATCATGTCCGCCACCGAGAACGCGAACACCCAGAACTCCAGGTACCAGCAGGATCTGACCAAGCTCCAGACCCGCATGGACGCCCTCCTGGTTCGCTACCAGAAGCAACTCGCGTCCATGGACTCGCTTGTCGGCCAGACCAACACACAAAAGACGAGCCTGAAGTCCACCTTTGAGGGCATGATGTCCGTCTATACCAATAACTAAAGTTCTCAAAAAAATTTTTAGTTTCGGGCTCAAGAAAATCAGCCTGGTACCGATACCTGTTCTGATCAGCTAAATGGCGGGGGTCACCCCCTGTATTTTTTGGAGCCAGGTACAT